>Ga0209946_1000001_pt1 | contig 253726 bp, 363 predicted proteins | sample SalPon2_A_H2O_MG_FD_185704 | JGI IMG/M metagenome (GOLD analysis project Ga0209946, IMG submission 185704) | Salt pond water microbial communities from South San Francisco under conditions of wetland restoration - Salt Pond MetaG R2_A_H2O_MG... | ecosystem: Environmental > Aquatic > Non-marine... | reverse complement strand
TTAATTGGAATGTTGTTAGGGTTTATTGGTATTGTAACGTCGGCTGCAAGTGTTCTGTTAAGCCCAGAGACAACACAGACAACAAATCCACAGAATTATTTAGCGATTCCAGGGGTTAATGATTTTCTACCACTAAGTGTTGGCATTGAAATTGCAATTGCATTACTCGTCGGAGCAGTACTTCATGAAGCAGGACACGCAATTCTGTGTCGTGTTGAAGACATAGAGTTAGAATCAACAGGAATTGTGTTTCTGTCTTTGATTCCAATGGGTGCTTTTGTTGAGCCAGATGAAGCAAGTAAAAACTTAGCAACACGATTAGGTCGTGTTCGAATGGCAGCTGCAGGAATATTACAAAATCTATTTTTAACTGCAGGTAGTATTCTGTTAGTCGTATTAATTACATCAATGATGATTGTCCCTGCTTCTGGTGCAGCAATTAATTCAGTATATGATGACTCGCCTGCAGACAATGCAGATATTACAGGAAATCAATTAATTGTCTCTGCAAATGGCCAAGAGATTAACTCAAATTCAGATTTGCAAAATTATCTTGAATCAACAGATGAAAAAGAAATTTCTGTTCAGACAAAGAGTGGTGAAACTGCAACAATATCTCGTTCGTTGTTTATTACAGGAGTTCAAAGTGAAATGGTTCCTGTTGGAAAAACAATAACAAGTGTAAATAATGAAGAGGCATATACAAGAGAAGATTTCCAAGAGATAGCAAGAGATGGTGGCGAGTTTATGAACTTAACTATTGAGGGTCAATCATATGAGATTCCAGCAGGAGTCCAAGTTCAATTACAGAATGGTAATTTAGGATATGTTACACAGGTTGATGGAGAACGAGTTGTTTCAGCATCAGACATAAGTAACTCAAAGTTATCGAATAGTGAATCTATTACGTTTTATACATCCACTGATGGAGAATGGGTTAAAAATACAGGTGAAACAACAGATATTCAAAGTGTGGATAGTGGGGTTGCAGGAATAATTATTTCTGAGACAGGTTTGACTTATTATCCAACTGAACAATATCTTGGTGCATTACAATTTGATAGTGCTGTTGTTAATGAAATTGGATTTATGGGAGTGCTTTTACTCTGGTTTATGCTTCCTCTTGCAACATTATTACCTGGCTTTACAGCAAACTTCCCAGGCTTTTCTTCAGAACTTTCACAGTTCTTTACAGTTACAACAGGTCCTGAAAATGTTGTTTTCTTTATTGCAACAACATTCTTCTGGATGGCTTGGATGAACTTTAACCTAGCGTTCTTTAATTCATTGCCAATATGGATGTTGGATGGGCATCACATTCTCAAAGATTTAATCTATGAAGCTGATGAACGCCTTGATGAAAGATTTACTGCAATCTTTGAGGCAATTTATTATGGCATTCCGTTCTTAGCATTATTAGCATTAGTAGTAATTATTGCAGCTCCAGTGTTGGTTGAGGTATTATAAATAGTTTTTACTAAGTATTTTTTAAAGTGAGTGAGAGGAAACCGTAGAGTATAAGAGGTGGGAAAATAGTATATTTTGTAATGAGTTCCACCGAATCTATATCGTCTGTTTTTGCTGAAGCAAAGTTGCTTGTTCAACCCAGTACTGTTGAATATATAAAAGAACAGTCGAATAACCCAATACTGTTTTCAGAAGAAATTGTGAGTTCTATTAGTAATGATGTTTCAACTGTGACAAAAGAAAATATTGAAAATTTGGATATTTCTGTTACTACTGAAGATTCTGAAGAGACTACTACTGAAGATTCTGAAGAGACTACTACTGAAGATTCTGAAGAGACTACTACTGAAGATTCTGAAGAGACTACTACTGAAGATTCTGAAGAGACTACTAGTGTTAATCCGAATCCAACAGGCGAAAAAGGAGAACAAATGGTTAGTTCTGACACGCCTGAAGAATTGTATGAATCAACTATAGACGAAGATGACAAGCACTTAGACGATATTGGAATATTCACACCTGAAACAGAGTGTGTTCCACGAAGTGGCGACACAAATGTTGAAATCAAAAAAGATGTTACTGGCCAATCTACTGGAACAGATGAATTCGAAGACTTTGTGAAATTATTTAATGACAGGTTTGACAAACTCAAAAATATCCTCTCACAAAGAGTTTCTTCAATTCCAATTGAAGCTTTGTCTGATTCGGGCGGAAAACAAGTAACTATCATTGGACGAGTGTTAGAATCAAGAACTACTCAAAGTAACAATCGACTAGTTGTTTTAGAAGATAGAACTGGAGAATTTGCTGCAGTATTCACAGATGAAAAAGAACAAAAAATAACTGAAGAACTCCTTGAAGGTGAAGTAATTGCTATTGAAGGTGAAGTGTCTGGGAATGGAGAGATTATGTTTGGTAATGATATTATGCTTCCCGAAGTCCCCCCACGAAACAAACCGACAAAAGCTGATAGACCAGTAAAAGCAGCATTTATTAGCGACATTCACATTGGGGCTGATACCTTTGCATCTGAATGTTGGAATGACTTTGTTGAATGGATTCGCCAAGAAGGTGAAATTGAATATTTGTTTATTGCAGGTGATGTGATTGAAGGAATTGGAGTCTACCCAGGTCAAGAAGATATTTTAACTGTGGTTGATATGTATAAACAATATGATTTGTGTGGTGAAGCATTTAAACAACTCCCTGACAATTTAGAAATAATTGTCTGTACAGGAAATCACGATATGGTTAGATTAGCTGAACCACAGCCAGCACTTCCAGATAAATTTACAAATAATTTCCCTGACAATGTTACATTCACAGGAAATCCTGCAACAGTTGAAATTGAAAATGGAATTACGATAGAATTTTATCATGGAATGTCTATCAATGGATTTACTGATACTATCCCATCAGCTGATGTGATGGACCCAACAACAGCAATGAAACACATGGTTAAAAAGAGACATTTAGCTCCACTATATGGATATAATACTCGAATTGCACCAGAAGAAAAAGATTACCTTGTCTTAGAAGAAATTCCTGACATTCTTCATTCAGGTCATGTTCATACTTTTGGAACAGATACATATAATGGTGTTTCACTCTTAAACACTGGTGCTTGGCAATATCAAACAGATTTCCAAGAAAAAATGAATATTGTTCCAACTGTTGCTAATGTCAGCATTATTGATTTAGAATCCTTTGAAATCTCTACAAAAAGTTTTTCCTAATCTTTTATTAGGTTTAATTTTTTGTCATTTCTTTTCACAGTTAGAGTGTCATTTTCTTTTGTCCTCCTGCAAGACAAACACCTTTAGACCTTGGAAAGTAATAAGAATACAATTACCCATATGAATCGCCAAATTGCTCAAAGATTAAAACAAGTTGGTGCTGTCCTATTAACAGTATTGATGGTCGGCTCAATGGTTGGTGGCTATGCATTTACAGGAGCTGCAGCTGCTACTGCTCACCAATCAAACACAGACCAAACAGGAACAACCAGCTTAGAATCTCTCTCTTCTAGTACAGAACCACAAACAAGCGACGAAACACAATCGAAAATCTCTGGTTCAGAATCTGTGCAACCACAATTATCAGATTATTCTGTGAATGTTTCAACAACATTACAAGATATTGAAGTAACAAACTTTGGAGAAACAAGAACAGGAACAGGACGATATAATATTTCAGGTGCATTAGAAGCAACTCCAAGTAAACCAATCGCTCCTGTTGGACACCCTGTATCAATTGAGCTATTCATCTATGATGAATCTGATAATATGGTTGCTCATGATGAGTCAAATATTAATCTCAAACCAGGAAGCGCACACCCACACAAATTAAATGTAAATGGAGGTGTTGTCAATCTAGATAAAAATGATGAAAATACAACAAATCCAAAACGGATGTATATTAATCAAACTGACTATGATTCTGATGGGTCAGTTGAACGAGTTGTTGTAAATCACAATAACAACGCAGTTGTAACAGAAACTGGTGATTACATCACACCTGATGATAGTCAATCAACAGTCCATGCTGTTAGAGACCCATACACAAGTGAATTTGGATTTAATGCAGAATTTGGAAGTAATGAAGACTATACTTATGAACTCTACATTACTGCAACAGATGGACCATCAGACTACGCTAGTGGAAGCGACCCAACCGATAGTTCAGTAGACCCAACACTTGATGGCGGAATCTCAATTTCAAACTCAGCCTCTTCAACATCTATTTCTTCATTCTATGACATTCGACAATCAACAGAATACCGAGAAGAATCGGACGTAACATATGTAAATTCATACAAATCAACACGATTAGAAGATGAAAAAGAGATTTACGAAGAACTAGGACTTCCAATCCGTGGAGCATATAGAACAACATCTCCATCACCTGCAGGAAATGTACGAAGTTTTGCAGATGCAACAAATACAAATGGAGAACACTCACAAATTGTACCAAATGGAAATGATAACTTTAGAATCTCAACATCAGTTAAATCAGTTCCATCAAATGAACCACAAACACTAGTGATTAGATATGTTGCACCAGGTAGCGGAACTGTACGAGCTATCCCAATTGACAGTTCAGGAACTCCAATTAATAATGGCCGTGATTCATCCGCAGACTTCTCAGAATTAGGTTATGAGCTTCCAGAAGACCCAACAACAAAATCATACACAACAGGTGCAAACAATAGAACAAATATCGCTGTAATACAACTATCAAGACAAGAACAAGAACAACTTAACGACTTTGGAGAATTCTTCCTTTCATATGAAAATGGTGGAACATCATCTGATGAATTTAGATTATATTGTCAAGGAATTGTCACAGGAACAATTGATAGAAATACAACAGCCTGTGGTCTAGGACTTAACTCAGCCCCAATTAACGACTTCAATAATGGAATCATTACGGATATGTCTGTATATCCATCGAATGATGGAATTTTCGAAGGGACTGTCAATGATGACAACACACTAATCACAGACCTTTACCCAGCACCATCAGATGACAGAGACCATGTTTACTTTGAAGTCGATGTTAAAAACGCAGGTACAGAACCAATAACAAACGAACCAGTTGACTTCTTTGAAAACCAAAGCGTTTCATTTGATAGAAGTGCATCTGCAACACAAGGTGCAATAACATCATTCCCATTCTCATCTTCATATATATTATCTCAAAATGGAGATGGGTTCCAAGGTGAAGATGTAACACTCACAACAAACCTAGATACAGGTGATGGAACAGTTAATGTAACTGTTTCAAATAGTGCTGGTGATGAAGAAAAATTTGTCTATGATGGACACCGTGGAGAGATTACAGAACGATTAGACGGAATGAGTAGAGCAACAAACTGGAATATCGAAGTTGAGAAAAACTTACGAACAGGGCAAATTGAACCTGAAGTTAATGGATTTGCACTAAATGCAAGAGAAGTTGGTGATGCATCAAATCTAACTCAAACAGTATCACTAAACCCAGGTGAAGAAACAACTATTCGATTCCCTCAAACAGGAGATATCGACCCAACAGATTATACTACAAATAATCTACAACTAAATTATAATGCTCACTTCTTTGATGATAATGCAAGTGTTGCAATCCAAACAGATGTTGGTGGTGACGGCGACGACGGTGGCGGCGGTGGCGGCGGTGGCGGCGGTGGCGGCGGCCCTGACGCAGACGCTGTAATCAATGGACCAAACACGGTATATAGACAAGTGAGTGGAAGTAGTACATACCAGTCTGGTACACAAACCGTTAACGCACTGTCTTGCCCAGATGGAAGCGGAAGCGGAGATAGTTGTGGTTCTAATTCTGAATGGGAATTAGTTGAATCAGATGTAGCATCATCAAGTGGAACACAAACTCTTTCAACCCAAGAACAAAGTATTCCACTTAATCAATCTTTATTGAGTACATCAGTATATACTGGTAATACAAATCCTCTTACAGAATGGGGGTCAGGTGATAGTGATGTTCAAGACCCATACAGAAATCTCCCAGGTGATTCTAGTGAATGGACACTACAATCATATGGAATTAGTGGAATTAGTGATACACAAACGCTAATTACGACTAAGACAGAATTAATGGAACGGTATGGTTATGAAGATGAAGAAGAACTTTATAGGGCAGGTTGGACTGTTGAAGAAGCAAATGTTGGCGAAAGTATTGTTGATTATGAATACAATTATTTCCGTGCAGTTAGTTCCACATCGGCAGAATCATATGATGGAGAGACAGTAATTGATAGAGATTCAGATGAATGGAGTCGTCTAACATATACAGAGTATCAACAAGGAGATTATGAACAAGACTTTACAGCTACTGAAACAACAAGTGTTGAAACAATTCTATCTAATGAAAATCCAAATGAAGATACATTTAATGACCAGGATTGGGTTCAAGGAGATGCTGTACAACACATTGTTGAACGAAGTTACGATGAGTCTGAAGGTGGTGGTTATGATGAAACATATGCTTACGAAAGCCCAGGCGGAGATTGGGAACTTAATGACTCTGATGATACTCCGACTCAAGACGGATTTAGATATACAAGACCATATATTGTCGAAGACTACTGGATATATGAATGGTATAGAGTTGAAGAGTCGGCTTATAGACTGCATGAAAAAGCGGTTACAGAACAAGAAAATGAGTGGACAAGAAACTTCTATAATACTGAAATCGAATGGCAGAGAAGTCTATCTGGTTCACTGAATGAATATGAAGGACCACAATATGCTGAAGAAACAGAATATGGGGCAGCTCAAGCAGCATTCACAGCAAGTTCAAGTTCACCTGCATACACATATGGTGATATTGAAGAGTATGAGTGGACAGTTAATGGTGAGCCTGTTAACCAGCCAGAAGCATCATATTCATTTACTACAAGCACTTCAATTGTTTCTGGCGACCCATCAAGTGCATATACTGAATCACAAGAATATATAATGTCCGATGTTACAAACACTGATGAAATTACATATCAACCAAATGAGTTAAGACTTGTTGCTGATGTAGAAGATACATCTAGTGGAACAATATTATTCCAAGTTGAATTAGAAAATGGATTAACTCCATCGTATCAAGTCGATGCTGAAGATGTACCTGATGATGGAGAATTAGTACTTAACTTGAACACAGATATTGGAGTCCCATCATCTTCAGATTCATATAATGTTTCAGTCACTGGAACAAGCCAAGCTGGAGAAAGCATTCCAACAGTAACAAACCTAGAATTTATAGGTAATGCTCAAAGAGGCGGAAGCACGTTATCATTATCTAGTGAGAGTACAGGAACAGTTGAAATCGGATTAACAGTTGAAGACTCACACGGATTTTCAGATAGCACAACTAAAAATGTTGATATTAGAGAATGTGGCAATGTAGAATGTCCAAATGCAATTGCACCATCACTCATCGTTTCTGAACACAGTCATATTACAGATTACAGAACAGGTCTAGCTAATGTTGAAATGCAGTTAATCGGACTTGGATATGAGCAAGATGATTACTATGTAGCTGAATTATCACCAGGTGACATTTCTGTTGGTAGTTCAAGAACAGTTAATTGTAATCCTGACCAAACAGAAATGACAGCTTCTGAAATTAATAACCAATACAGTTCTTGGAGTGGAGTTTCTGAAGATTCTGTAACATCTGCAAACAATCCATTCTGTGTTGAAGTAAATGAAAATGAAGATGGAACAACAGATGTTTCTGTTACTAATAGCTATGGTGGCTCTGATAATATAGACAGAGTTGTTTGGGAAGGAGCTTCAACAAATGGAATCACAGAAACAGTTAACTTTAACATCGACCCAAGAGCAAATGATATTATTACAAGAGGGTCTAATCAGTTCACATTAGAACTTAGACAATTAGGTTCAGAAAATCCAGCACAAACTTGGACATTTAATGTGTTTTTCTGTGATGCCCTCAATAATAATGATGATAATAGGAATAAACTACCTATTAACAGAGAAACTCGTTCAGAAGGTGGAAATCTTTGCCCGTCTTTAAATAGTGATTTTGACTCATTCAGCACAGATGTTGAATGGTCAGATGAGTCTGAAACAGTCTCAATTGCAGAAGGAGATGCTGCTACGGATGATTTAGATGCTTGTCCATACGACCCAGGTAGACAAGAATTTGATGTAATTATTGACGATGGAGATGATGTTACAAGAAATTGTAACTCAGAGATTGCACCAGGAGAACTTGGAGTTGAATGGAATTCTCTTGGCGGAAATAATCAAATCGAATATGCATCAAAACATGTTTCATATAAAGATAGATATGAAGACATTGCTGGTAGTAGTCGAGGTGGAACGAATGTGTTAGCATCTGGATTTGATGTGAAACTTGGATATAATCCAGACAATCAATCTCAATTATCACAAGACCACTTGTTAGCATATTATCCAATGAATGAACGGGAAATTGAATATAATAATTATAATTTTGTCAACTTACCTGTGAATGCATCGTATGATGTTTCAGACCATCACTGTCAAAATAATGCACAGATAACGTGTCCTGATGATTTGGATGTTACAAGATATAGTATTTATAATGTTAGTGATGGTGCTGGAAATCTTCAAGAAGGTCAACATGCAAATCCAGCGTGGGAATTACAAGATATGAATAAAGGAGACTTATCAACATATCCGTATGGTAACTTATGGATTGCTGTTGATATCTCTGGAAACAACAACCATGCTCCAATATTCCACTCAGAGAAAACAGAAGTCGCTAGAGATGGTTATATAGAATCTACAGGTCCACGAAGTTCACGAAGAGTACCGACAGAGTACAATGACTACTTCAGGGGAGATGAGAGCCGAACTATTGATAGAGGTGAACCAGGGCCATATGGTACTATGTCATACAGGTTCAGTGGATACTCTTACATGGTTCCATTTAAACTTACAGGAAGCGACACACGGTTCAACAATAACTATGACCAAGCCAGATATGACGGTTCAAATCCAGAATCGTATGAAAGTTGTGCCAATGGTGATGGTTCAGATTGTTTCTATCCACGATACAAAGACAGAGACACTCCATTGAATGGAAAAGAGTTCAATACAGATATGGGTAATGCACTCACATCTTCAAATGAATTTACAGTGTCTATGTTTGTAAAAGCTGGACCAAATGTTGGTGCAGGTACAAACAGAAATGCATGGTTACAAGATATGAATACTCGAACATTCTTTACATTCTATGATTGGAATGGAAAACCATCGGGTGTGACTAGTGGGACTATGGAAACAACACGAGACTTTGCACTACACGCTCAGGAAGACGCAGGGTATGGTGTTAATAGTATTGCAATTGAACACAATCAACAAGTAAATTATCCTCGGGCTAACCACGGTTCACACGCATGGCCAGACTTGCCAGATATATTAGAAGCAGTTAATGTACGACCATTACAGCCAACATTTGGTGAAGGAACATCAATGAGTGATGCAATGGCCGCAGAGAACATGTTAGCGACAGGACAAGGATACAAATCACAAAATGTTCCACCAGAAATGAAATCCCTCACAGTTAACCATTATAACCAAGTTACTGGTAATAACAAAGGAATGGGTGTTGGATGGAAACATATCGTTATCACAGGCACTAGTGGTCACGAAGTGAGTTATTATGTCGATGGATTTGAATATAAGTTTGACTTAACTCAAAGAGTACATGATTGGGGTGACTCAACAACAACTAACCGAGATGTGGCAAGTTATCCTGTTGATGATAACTTCGATGGCTTCTCAGGCAATTCACTAATGCATATTGTTGGTGGTGGAATGAACGGCGATTCTCCATCTAACTTCCTTAATGACTATTACATTAGTGATTATAGAATCTATGACACAGCAATGACACAAACAGAAGTTCGAAATGAACTTCGGTTAGATAGAGGTGAATTCCAAACATATCAAAAAGATATTACTAACAACCTTCAGAATCTAAACATTCAGACAAGCGGTGAGTCAACAGATGAGTCAGATGTTGTTGAAGAAATGCTTAATCAGCAAGACCCTAATGAAATGGATGTTGGATTTGGTGGTGACTTGAACGGCGGTGAAGTTACAGTAACTGCATATCCAATTGATGAAGATGGAAATCGAATCAATAATGGTAATAACTACGTCCAAAGAACATGGAACCAGACCCAAAATGTTGAAAATATGAATTACTTTGACGGACCTGATTTCCCAATTGGAAATGTCCTTGAATATACAAATAATCAAGGTGCGCCAGATTGTTCTGGAGAAGCGACATGTCACCCTGATGGTACAACTGGGACGCCTGCATTAACAGAAGATGATGCACTTCCAGACTTTGTTGCAAAGGATATACTTGCAGGACTTGATAATGGTTCAATTAATGTTGATACTGCTTATGAACTTATGCAACACTATGATGATAATCATTATTACATTATGACCTACCGAGATTACTTCCAGAATCCAGCGTATTATAGTACTGACTCTTCTGATGGTTATTCCTTAGAATCTCCAGGAATAGGAATTAGTAGTCAGAGCCAGTTTGAAGAAGAAGTTGGATATAATAAAGCAATTGAACAAACAAGTTATAATACTCTTGATGATGCAGATGGTATTGAAGATGAATGGGATATTGTTGTTGACATAGAGTCACGGAGAGGCGCTCAAGAGTCACCAGTGATTGATAGTGTTGGTGTCTATACATATTACCCAGCAGACCTTCCATCTGAGTGTGATGATGCAGGTTACTCGTGTCAAACAGAGTAATTAATCATCATACTTATTTTTGTTTTATCATATTTCATTGTTGATTTGATTCTGTAATCGAAACTGTTAAGGCAGTTCTGTTCGTATGTAATAGACACATGATTGAACGCTCTACACTACCAACTGCAGAACGAAATGAAGGGTTAGTTAATACTTTTACCGAGTTTTTTGAAGAACAACATTCAGATGATATTGCTAATTTAGAGAATTGGATGACAGACACTCCAACTCTTTCTATTCCATTTGATTCTGTGCAAGAACATAATGCAAATCTGATTGATTTGATTTATTCAGAACCAGATGAAGCAATTCATAATGCGGAGATTGCAGCACTTGAGATGGCAGATGATGACGTTGATGATGTGACTGTTCGATTTAGTGAGCCATTTGATTCTCGGTTACTTGCTATTCGTGAGATTCGAGATGAAGATGTTGGAAATCTTGTGTCTATTGAGGGTATCATCTCTCAACATATTGAAGTGAAGCCAAAGATTGAGACTGGTGTGTTTCGATGCGCTAGTTGTGGGACACGAAATGAGAAGAAGCAGCCTGCAGAGAATTTAGCCAAACCTCGGGTTTGTATTAATGAGGATTGTAGTAACACAACTGCATCTAATTTCCATGTATTATACGAAGAATCTGAAACCCTTAATTTCCAGAAGGTTCGGGTTCAAGAGCCACCAAGTCGTTTGGAAGGAGGTGAAGACCCACAAAAAATTGATGTGCTTCTTCGTGGTGGGATTACGGGAAAAGTGAAAGGTGGTGAAAAAGTCACTGTAAGTGGAGTGCTTCGAACAACTGAAAGTCAAGAGCGAGCTGTTCTAAATACATATATTGACGCAAACAATCTTGAAAAAGAAGATAAAGGAACAGAAGATATGGATATTACCGATGACGAAGAATCTCGTATTAAAGATTTTGCATCTCGTGATGAAGTGTATGATATTCTCACGGAGAGTATTGCACCATCGATTAAAGGTCATAATATAGCAAAACGTGCGGCAGCATATCAAGCATTTGGTGGTGTTCACAAACAATTTGCAGATAGTTCAACAACAATCCGTGGCGACATTCACGTTCTGTATGTTGGCGACCCTGGTGTTGGAAAATCTCAGATTCTCCAATATATTAAAAATGTGAGTACATCTGGTGTGTATACTTCAGGTAAAGGCTCTTCTGCGGCGGGTTTGACTGCGAGCGCAGTTCGAGATGCTGAATTCGGTGGGAATGACCAGTGGACGCTTAAAGCAGGTGCGATGGTGATTGCTGATAAGGGTATTGCGTGTATTGATGAACTCGATAAAATGTCTGATTCTGATAGGAGTAGTATGCACGAGGCGCTCGAACAACAACAAGTATCTATTTCAAAGGCAGGGATTAATGCGACATTAAAGTCTCGTTGTTCACTTCTTGCAGCGGCCAATCCAATTCATGGTCGGTTTGATGAATATGAACCAGTCCCAGAGCAGATTGATTTGGAACCTGCTCTTATTTCTCGGTTTGACTTGATTTTCATCATTCAGGACTTGCCTGATAAAGAGTCTGATACTGAGATTGCTGACCACATTCTTGAACGGAACAAACAGGGGCAAGAAAATGCTCGTGTTGTTGGTCATGGTGATGAGTTAGAGTCAAGTGAAGATGGAGGAACAACAGCAGATATTGAACAAGAGATATTGAAGAAGTATATTGCATATGCTCGTCGTAATATTTTCCCTGAAATGACAGATACTGCAAAGTCTGCGATTCGAGATTTCTATGTTGATTTGCGAAATAATGAGGATAGTGGAGAGAATGATGCTATTCCAATTACTGCTCGGAAGCTTGAAGCATTGGTTCGATTATCTGAGGCTTCAGCACGGATTCGATTAAGTGAATCAGTTACTGGAGATGATGCACGTCGTGCAATTGATTTGATGACTGAACACTTGAAGCAAGTTGGTATGGACCCTGAGACGGGTGAGTTTGATGCAGATATGATTGAATCTGGAACGCCACAGTCACAGCGAGATAAGATTCATTCGATTCTTGATATTATAGAAAAGATTTGTAATGAGAAGGAAGAGGATGCAGATGCTGACCGTGCAATTGCGAAGATGGATGAGATTATTGAAAATGCTGAAGAGATTGGGATGGATGGTGATGAAGTTGAGAGTCGGGTGAATAAGTTGGCTCGGGAAGGGCAGGAAATTTATAGTCCTGGTTCTGCAGATGGTTATCGAAGGATTTAGATTTTCATCTGTTTTTGTGGTTTTGGGTTGTTTTTAGTGGTGTTTTTTGGGTCGATATAGTAAGATATATACCGCTACCTTTCGTATCAGTTTGTAATGAGTACCACTAATTCAGAGAATGATTTTTCGATGGAAGAAGTGCCAATTTCATATGATGATATTTTAGAGTTTTTTCCATATGATGAAGAAAGAGACTGCCAGGATGTTGGGATGCGGGTGGCAGCTGAGGCGGTGTCTTCAAATGGGTTTCTGTCTTTAGAGGGAGAGTGTGGGACAGGGAAAACTTTGTTGTCGTTGGCTCCAGCATTAGCACTTGTTAATTCTCCACGGTCGAAGTTTGAACGGATTGTTGTTGTGACTAGTGTTAAGCCACAGTTAAAAGCATTTCAGGATGAGTTGGAGCGTATTAATGAGTCTTCTGATAATTCTGTGAGTGCGTTGACTCTTGTTGGAAAGAGTGATGTGTGTCCGTATGTTGCTCAAGAAGAGATTGGTGATAAGGAGATTTATAGTGAGTGTGAACGGTTGCGGGATAATACTCGTCGGATTGCAAATAGTGGTGATGGAGATGCAATTGGAGTGTATCAAGAGTTGTTTGGTGCAGCTACAGATTCTAATAAGTCATATAATTCTGATGGAGTGTTTGATTTTGCATTTCAGCAGTCTGTTCCTGATATGAATGATACAGAGTATTGTCCATATTATGCACAGTATTTAGCAGATAAAATTGAAGCAGGTGAAGATGTTGAAGCTTCTGATGTTGCACCTCCGTCGTTGTTGAATGGTGTTGTTACACAGCAAGATTTGCTTACGGAGACTAGTAAGTACGGAAGTTGCCCACATGCTGTTATGAGTGATTTGATTACAGAAGTTGATGTAGTTATTGGGAACTATTATCATTTGTTTGAACCGCTTACAGTTAAGCGTATGACTGGTGATTTGCTCTCTGATGAGACGTTAGTAATTGTTGATGAAGCTCACAATCTTGTTCCTCGGGTTCGTGACCAGTTAAGTACTGAAGTGACGGCAAATACAATTCAGGATGCTCAGGGTGAGGCTCGGGATTTGCAGTTGTTGATGAATATGTCTACGGATTTAATTAGTCAGGCTAAGGGTAAATCTGTTGAAGAGTTACAAGAGCGGGTTGATTGGGACCCTAGTTTGACTGAGGATGATGTGGATGAGCTTGAAACGTTGAAGAATCATATTGAGAATGGTGATTCTATTGCTTCAGATGCTTCAGAGTTTGCAGAGTGTGTATCAGTAACGCAGGAATATTTGAGTGAAATTAGTGCATCTGAGAGACAGGAATTAGATGAGTATGTTGGTAAATGGGAGTCGCTGTTAGGGGAGTTAGAAGATGTTGTTGACCAATTGGTTCAGGAGTGTTTAGAAGATGAGTTTGGGAATGAGTGGATGAATATTTCAGATGAAGATAAAGATGTTTCTATGTCTCTTCGAGATGACCCTAGTGTTCCATCGAAAGATAGGATTTCTCAGTGGGCATCGTTAGTTCCAAATGGACAGAGCGTCCTTCGTTCTGGTGAGTTTGTTGGTCAGTTTATTTCAGGATTATATGAGCATTTAGTAGAAGAAGTGTTTGAAGAGCGTTCACAAGCTGAATCTAGTTTCCAAACAGTTGGTTTTGTAATGCAACGGTGGATGGATTGTGACCATACACAGTATTATCGTGAATTAGATATTGAAGATAGAGGGTATTCTCAGCGGTCGTATTATCTGGGTTGGCAGAATGAGTATAAGGCATCTCTAAAGTTGCATAATTGTATTCCACGAGATGAAATAGCGTCAGTGTTAGAGAAGTTTGGTGGTGGTGTTCTTATGAGTGCAACATTGGCTCCATTAGATGTGTTTGCGGATGAAGTTGGATTGTCTATTTTAGAGGAAGAACATGACCGACCAATTTATACACAACGGTTTGGAATTAATTTCCCACCGATGAATCGTGATAGTTTTGTTATTCCAAGTGAGAAGTTTAAGTACGATAATAAAGGTCGTGCATTTGATTATAATGGAAATCCATCTCTTGGTAATGATGTTAGAGAGAGTTATTGGAATGCTTGTAAGACAGTAGTTCAAGAGACGCCTGGTAATGTTCTCATTAGTATGCCGTCATATGCAGAAGCTGAGTGGGTTGGTAAGTTACTAAAGCAGGATTCAGATGTTGATGTATCTCCATCGGATGTAATTATTGATAAGAGTAGTAGTGCGGCTGTGACTGAACAGATGAAGTCAAAGTTTTTCAAGAGTGGAAAGAAAGTTCTAATCACAGGTGCAAGAGGAACACTTGTTGAAGGTGTTGATTATAAAGGTGAAAAATTGAAGTCTGCTCTTGTTTGTGGTGTTCCAATAGAAAACACAAGTTCAGATTTATCTAGTGCGATTCAAGCTGCATATGAAGATACATTTGGTGAGGATAATGGGTTTGAGTATGCGTTTGTTGTGCCTGCTGTTCGTAAGTCTCGTCAGTCGCTTGGCCGAGTAATTCGGACAGATGATGATACTGGAGTGAGAGTGTTAATGGATGAACGGTATTCTAATAAGAACAATCTTTGGGATTCTGTGTCACAATATATTCCAGATGAATTTTATGAAGAAGCTTCAATTGTTTCGGAAGATAATCTTGAAGGTAAAATGTCTGGGTTTTGGAAATTCCAAGGAGAATCGTAGGTTTACTGTCTGATTTCATTTTTATTTGGTGTTTTATTTGAATCATTCACATGGGAAAACATTCTTATACTCCTATTGTTTTAAGTGTAAGTAAGAAACACGATGAAAACAAAACAAGTACAATCTAGTGCAATTGAATCAGAAGATGATACGGCAACTAGTGAGCAACTTCTCGGGCAGGAAGTATTTTCTCGAACAGGAAAGAAAGTAGGACAAGTTCAAGACCTTGTAGTTGATTTTAACACACAAAAGATTGATGGACTTCTTGTAACAAATGTTAACCCAGATTTATTCACACAAGATTCCGTTCCAAACAAATTTGTGATTCCATATTCTTGGGTTCAAGATGCTGATTCTATTGTAATTACAGTCCCTATTTCTGCAGAACGAGTTAATTTTAAGTGAATGTATAAAATGTGGAAAAATTAGAAGTGTGAAAATTAGTAGTATTTTTCAAGTTCGTTTGATATAGTATCTGGGAGCTGTTGGTTGAATAGTATTAGTACTTCCATAAGCCTATCTTGTAGTTCAGGGAATTTTTGCAAGAAGATATAGAAAATAATTAATAGTGCAATTACGCTTCCAAGTTGTGCAATTACCTTATCAATGAGGAAGAATGAAACTAAGTGTGGGTCTTCATAACCAAGAATTGGTGCAAGTGTTGGCTCTAAAACATCGAACCATTGGTTTCCATATCCAACAGCAATCATTATATTTCGACCAGTGTTTAATATATGAATTATGAGTAAAGAAGCAATTGAGTAGAGAAGTTTCTTTGGTGTTGAAATGTTTGTTATCCATAGTATTGATAAAACGATTGCCATACTTCCAATTCCTGTGCAATTTTGTGCGATGTAAGTTAAATATGTTAATCCATCATTTTCAAATAAGAGTCCGCTTTGATAGCCGAACTCTGGACCCACAGTAATCTCAACATTTGTTATTCCAAGCTTTTGCATAAAGAAGAACGTTTGTTTTGTCATTGATTCAATTGCCCATTTTCGCAGAAAATCAACAAGAGTAAATGGCATATAAATAAGAGAGGCAATTGTTCCACTAGTTGTAACTGTGAAGTATCCCCTTGGAAGTTCTTTGTTTTCTTTTATTGCAGTGAGTGCGCTTGATGCTAATAGTAAACATCCAATGATTGCGAATGGTAAGACAAATAAATATACAACGCTTCTTGTTTTAAATACATAATATGGGAACCTAAGTGCCCAAAATAAACTAAACAGCACCCAACCTATACTGAGAGAGATGTATTGGTTTCGCTTGTTATAAAACGGTGTTTTTGGTAAGATTATCGAAGCTAAAAGAAATACCATTGCAAAAGAAAATAGTATCATTTCAATAGACATAGTACTGGTTTTAAATTATACTATTATAAAGGTTTTGAGAAATGCAATGAAATATGTCGTTATTCATCGTCAAGTTCAGAATCCATCATCCCAGGAACATTAATAATGTATCGACCATCTTCTTGGAGAGAGATAACAGATTCTTGTTTCTCATATAGTTTCATCAAGTTAATTTGGTAATTGCCTGGTGCAACAATTCTAATGCCTTCGAATTGTTCGTGGAGTTGTTCTTTTACTTCTTCTACATCTTTTTCTCTATCACCAAGTGAGGTTGGAGAGGTTCCTGTTTGTGGCAAGTCTTCTTCAGAGACGATTTCTGAGCGTGCTTTATGTTGGCTTGCATCTTCAACAGGGTCTTCATCTGCAATGATTAATGAATCATCTGTGTTTTCATCCGTTGACTGTGTTTCTTGTGTTTCTTGTGTTTCTTGTGTTGGTTGTTCGTCTGGCATTTTTCCAACATATTCGAACTTTCGATTTCCACAGTCACAACCTGAAAGAATATCGTCACTACCATCTGGGAAAACAGTGTCGCAGTTTGTACATTTATGTGGCATATTATTTTCTTTGAACTAATGTTTGGATAAGACTTTCGTCTTTATGGATTGTTTCAATCTCATCTGCTGGTCCGATAACAGTGAGACTGGCCTCTTCTTGTGAATCATTTCCACCGCCGAGTGACGATGAGATTTTACTCATTAATCCTTTTGATTGAGATTGTGGTGTTGGATATGATTCGATTTCAATTCCAGAAAACCCATCTGGGTCAATTTCACTCATTGTCACTTCAACAAGTTTGCTTTCTTCATCTGGTGTTAATCCTTGTTCTAGGATAACAATATTATGGTCTCTGACACTATCAATGATAAATCGAATCTTTTCCATTGTTGTCATTGTATCTATTTCAGCAGCACTAAGTAAATCAAGCTGCACACCTTGTGAGGTTTCGTCTGTTGTAATGTTTTGTTCCTTCATTGTTATCACCCGAAGTATTCAGCAATTTCAGAGTACGCTTCATCGACATTATTACCTTCTAATGCCGAGAGTTCTACAACCTTGTGTTGTGGGAATGCATTTTCAATTCGTTGAACATTTGACTCTTCCAAGTCAATCTTATTTGCAAATACAAGAACAGGGAGGTCTCTTGATTCAATAATCCCTAACAACATTGTATTAACTTGTGTGAATGGGTCTTTTGTGCTATCAAGAACATAAATAACACCATCAATGTCTTCTCGAAGCCAGTGCATTGCTTCGGCAACACCTTCGGTGGCTTCACGAGAACGTTCAACTGCTTCATCTTTTTCCATATCATAATCAATGAAATCTTGATAGTCAACTTGTGTTACAACACCTGGGGTGTCAACTACATCAAGCTCAACTTCTTTTCCATTTTTCTCAATTGTGACTGTTTTTCGTTCTGCTCTTCGTGTTTCGTGTGGAATGTGGCTTGCACCACCAAATGAATCATCTTCTGCTTCTTCGCTTTCATCACTTTCGTCTTGACTTTCTGTTTCAACAGAATCTCCATCATCTGTCCAATCATCAATAATCCTATTCGCTAGTGTTGTTTTTCCAGTATTTGGTGGTCCGTAAATACCAATATTCTTTGGTTCATCATCTTCATCACCAAATAAATCAAACCATCCTGAAAATCGTTGTTTTAGTCCAGTTACCAGACTCATATTATTTCAATTTAACATTTATTTATTCCAGTATAAAAACATTATTGCGATTTTTGGTTCAATCTCTCGAAAGATGTTTAAGTTTTTAGGAAAATAACAGTAATAATGACTGACGCTGATGACTCGCCGCTTTCTGAAAAAGAAAAAGAATTAAATGCGTCTATGAATCCATTAAAGTCCCACTTTGGTCTTGATATAGGGCTTCCAAGGCCACTTTCTAGATTTTTAAACTGGATTATCTTTGGTGTTGTAAGTACAGTTAGATTAGCTCTATATACTATTGCAAGCATTATAACATTCACAATCGCATATATAGCATCAATTAGCATCTATTGCTCTATGTATTCAGGCGGAGTGATTACATGTGTTCAAACACAGTATGATAGCCTCACTGTCTTGTTAGGTGCAATTGGATGTACAGCAATTGTAATTGGAACAATTGCAATAATTGATTATAAAGTTGACCATAGAAAATACTATTAGAATTTTTATAGCAAAAATGGGTCTGAACAATCAATAATAACTCCGTGTTCTTGGCAAACATACTTGCAGTGTCTTGAAATTAATGTTCTATCACAATAGGGACAAGTTGGGCTATTACTCATAATATAACTACTGTATTAAACCGTATTTAATGTTTCTTTCCACTTTTTATTAAACTCTTTGTCTAAAATTGAGATACTAAACTGAAGAAAGAGCGTGGTTTTTCAGACAGCAATACTATTAACAATCGAATGGAATGTTTTAGATATGATTTCCGAGGATGTGTTTGAATCAGATTATCCTAATTACAAAGGACAAGTGAAGAACATTGAACGGTTAGAGGGGCGAAGTGGAGATTTTGTTATGGCACATTCAGTTCTTCCAGAAAAACTTGCAATTAGGCTTCCATATGATAAATTATATACACATCAAGCAGATGCTATTGAACAACTGCATAATGATAAGAATGTTTGTGTGACAACAAGTACAGCAAGTGGAAAAACATTAGTCTATGCATTACGGATGGCAGAACTGATTGAAGAAGACTCAAATGCAACAGGGTTGTTCTTATATCCAACAAAAGCACTTTCTCGGGACCAGAAACAAGAGATTTCTCAACTATATGAGGAGATGGGATTAGATATTTCAATTGGTGTGTATGATGGTGATACTGATTCAAATGAGAAACGTGAGATTAGAGAATCTAGTGATGTAATCATTACAAATTTCCAAGGATTGAATTATTATCTTCCACATCATGATAAATGGGAGCGATTTCTTAGAAACCTTCAACTAGTTGTTGTTGATGAAAGTCATATGTATCGTGGTGTACAAGGAATTCATACAGCATATATTATTCGTCGTTTGAAACGGATTGCGAATGATTATTACTCACAACCACAATTTGTGTTAACTAGTGCAACAATTGGAAACCCAAAACAACACACAGAAACACTCATCGGAGATGATGTATCTGTAATTGAAAATGATACAAGCCCGAAAGGTGCAACTGACATTGTTTTCTGGCAACCACCACAAGCAGGAACAGAAAATAGGTCTTCACATAAAGAATCTAGTGAATTGCTTGGATATATTACTAGTAAAGGATTACAATCATTATTATTTGCTCCATCGAGACAATCGACAGAATTATGTTTGCGTCATTGTCAAGATGAAGATTGGATTTCAGACTCATTGAAATTCAATTCATATAATGCAGGTCATACAAAAAAAGAACGACGAAATGTAGAGGATGATTTAAAAGATGGTTCTGTTGATGGAGTTATTACAACAACTGCACTAGAAGTTGGAATTGATATTGGTTCAATTGATGCGGCGATAATTGATACCTATCCTGGGCAGAGAACTAGTTTTTGGCAACAGATTGGACGAGCAGGGCGTTCACCAGACAAACGTTCAATTGCAATGTTTGTTGCAGATAATGAGAGTGTTGACCAATATATTTTAAACAATCCTGACTTTTTACTTGAAGATGATGTAGAAGATGCTGTAATTGATATTGAAAATCTTAAAATAGCAAAGAAACAAATTAGAGCAGCTGCAAATGAACTATCGTTACAACAATCAGATTTAGATTTCTTCCCAAAACAGATTTTTCAGACCAGTATTCATGAGCTACAAAAAGAAGGTGAAATTGAAGAGTCACCTCTTTCAAATCAAATTAGCTATATTGGTGACAATGGTCGGCCAGAGTCTGACATAAGTTTGTATGCTTCTTCTGAAAAAACATTTACACCAGTTATCGTAATCAATGATGATGTTGTCTCATTGCCAGAAGTCGGAATTGAGAGAGCATTTCGTGACTTCCATTATGGAGCAACATATTATCATAAAGGAACAAAATATGAAGTTATTGAGTTTGATGCTAAATCTGAGAGTATTAGATTAGCTCCGACAGATGTTCAATATTATACCCAATCATCACGAACAGTAGAAATTGAGAACCTAATTGAAACAGATTCATTTGAACCAATAGACGGTGTGACAATTAAAAAAGGAACAGGGGTTATTAAAGAATATTATGATTCATATTCAAAAATATATCCAGACAGAGGGGAAACAGAACATGGGCATGATACGGGAATATCAAAACCAATATCTTTAGAAACACAGTTGTTTTGGTTTGAGATAGATGATGGTATTTTGAATGATATTCGAGAAAACGGTCCACGGCAACAATCTCTTGGTGGATTACATGCAGCAGAACATGCTCTCATAAAGATGGTCCCAACTGTATTAATGGCAGATTCGAAAAATATTGGTGGATTAAGCACACTAGCCCATCCTGAAATTCCATCACAATCAGCAGGAATATTTATTTATGATGGAGTTTCAGGTGGTGTAGGATTCTCTCATAAAATGTACCAAAATATTGAAAACTTGATGAGTAGAACAATTAACCGTTTGGAGAATTGTTCTTGTGAAAGCGATGAAGGGTGTCTTTCTTGTACTATGAGTCCAATGTGTGGAGATGGAAATGAACCACTAGATAGAGTCCAAGCAGCTGATATTTTAAATTATATCCAGGAATAATCAATTAAAAATCATTCAAATTTCGCAAGTCTCCAACAGAGACTCCTGTAATATCTTTAGATGCTGAACGTTCAAATGTTCTGTCACAGTCATCACAGTATAACACTAGCCAGTGTCCATTAATCTCTTGGACTTCAACTTCAGTCTCACAGAGTGAGCATACTCTTGCGGATTTAGATTTGTTAGTAGTCATTAGTGCCTCTCACCATCATACCAATCAAACATATCTCTTCGAAGTTTTGCTTTTCTCCCATCAGGATGAGTGAAAACAATACCCTCTACAAATGCATCTTCTGGAAGTTCATCAAATGGAATATCATGCATTCGAGAATAAAATAGAGGTATTAATCCATTTTCAAACCATCCGCTAATTTCAGAAAATGTTTTTGGATAATCGCCCCATGATTCATAATGAACATTTTTATATAAATATTCGAAAGGGACAAAAATATGTTCATTTAAATCATATGGGTTTCCATTGACTTTGGGGCCAACGATTTCTCCATAATGTTGGGTTCCTTTCTCTAAATCTTGTAACCAATCTCGTTTGATTGCATTTAATACACCTTTAATTATGAATGGATAATTGCTTCCAAATGTTTGGATTCTATTTATGTCATCAGTACCCATTCTAGAGTAGACACTATCTACATCACCGTGTTCTCCAAGTACAATTGAAGCATTTGCTCCATCTATTTTTTCAACTGCTCTAACTGAATCATCTTCGAAAACCCACTCATATCCATCATTTATCTGATTTTCCACAACATATTCTCCGCTCTCATTATCTGCTCTAACAAATGGAGCGTGTAGTTTTGGAAAATCTGATACATTTTCTTTATCCATAATAGTAGTTATTTTGTAGTGAGTCTATTTAAAAGTTGTTATTTTTTGACCTTCTATAGAAGGTCATTTAGAAGGATTTATATGTAGGGAGACCGTATTTAGTCTTACGATTATATTATGTCTGAACAGAACAATTCGGGAGCCTCAGATGTGGAATATGGAGCGGATAGTATTCAAGTATTAGAAGGGCTTGATGCAGTCCGTGAACGACCAGCAATGTATATTGGAAACACGGATTCTCGTGGTCTTCATCACTTAGTTTATGAAGTTGTAGATAACTCTATTGATGAAGCTATGGGTGGCTATTGTGATGAAATTGTTATTACATTACATAATGATGGCAGTGTTAGTGTTGAAGATAATGGTCGTGGTATTCCAGTTGGTAATAATGGAGACGGAAAGTCTGCATTAGAAACAATTATGACTGTATTACATGCAGGAGGAAAGTTTGACAATGAAGCCTACAAAGTTTCTGGGGGTCTTCACGGAGTTGGAGTCAGTGTTGTCAACGCACTGTCCGAATGGTTAGAAGCAACCATCTGGCGAGATGGATATGAATGGAAGCAGATGTATAAGAATAGTGTTCCTGAAGCTCCAGTTGAACAGGTGAGTACTGTCGATGAAGACAAGACAGGAACTCAAATCCGATTTAAACCACTACAAGATACATTTGAGACAACCGAGTTTGACTTTAGTGTGTTAGAGGATAGAATTCAAGAACTAGCATTTCTAAATCCTGGTGTTGATATTACAATCACAGATGAGAGAACTGAGGAAGAACAGTCTATTTCTCACTTTTATGAAGGTGGCATTATTGAATATGTTGATGAGCTAAATAAAAGTCGGAGTCCACTCATTTCAGATGTAATCTATTTCGATTATTTTGATGAGGAAACTGATATTCAAGTTGAAGTTGCAGTTCAACCAACTGAAGATGTGCAGGAAAGTATCCATAGTTACACAAACAACATTCATACAAAAGAAGGCGGAACCCATATGACTGGGTTCAAAACATCTCTTACTAGGATTGTTAATGATTATGCAAAAGAAAATGAGATGCTCAGTGAGATTGATGAGACACTAAAAGGTGCAGATATTCGGGAAGGGCTAACTGCAGTAATTTCAGTTAAGCACCCAGACCCACAGTTTGAAGGACAGACTAAGCGAAAACTTGGTAATACAGAAGTTCGGGGTGTTGTATCTAGTGCGATGCATGAATACTTCGAGAGTTACCTTCAGGAAAATCCTGATAATGCACAAGCGATTGTTGAAAAAGCACTTCAAGCAGCAAAAGCTCGAAAAGCAGCTGATAAAGCAAAAGAAGTTACTCGTCGAAAAACTCCACTTTCGAATACTACTCTACCAGGTAAACTAGCTGATTGTCAGTCTACAGACCCTGAAGAAGCAGAACTATTCATTGTGGAAGGAGATTCTGCTGGCGGTTCAGCTAAGCAAGGTCGTGATAGGGCTTTCCAAGCGATTCTCCCGCTATCGGGAAAGATTCTGAATGTTGAGAAGAATCGATTAGACAAGATTCTTGAACATGAGATGATTCAAAATATTGTGAAGGCCATTGGTGGTGGAATTGGAGATGACTTCAATATTGATGATGTTCGATATAAAAACATCATCATTTATACGGATGCTGATGTTGATGGGGCGCACATTCGAACACTATTATTGACATTGTTCTATCGACATATGCGCCCACTCTTAGAAGAAGGCTGTGTCTATGCTGCAAAACCTCCACTCTATCGAATTCGACACAATGGTAAGACATACGATGCGATGGATGAAAAAGAGCGAGAGCAAATCATTGAAGAGAAATGTGGTGGCAATCCAGACAATATCCAACGGTTCAAGGGTCTTGGTGAAATGAACCCAGAGCAACTGTGGGAAGCAACAATGAAGCCAGAAAATCGGGAGCTAAAACAGATGACTGTTGAAGACAGTGCAAGAGCAGATAAAATGTTCTCTGTCTTAATGGGTTCACAAGTTCAGCCTCGAAAAGAATTTATTAAAGATAATGCAAATGAAGCAGAATGGGTAGATATCTAAAAGTATAATTTTTCTTACTTTTTGACGAAAACCTTATGAAATTAACATGTTTTCCTTGAGCGTACTTCACTAGACTGAAGTCTGATGTTTTGAATAATTTTAAAGACCGTGAGAAGAGGATTGTGACTGATATGTTGGAGCTTAAATTAAGTATTCAAATATATTTTAAAACTAATTGAATCACAAGCACAATACTTTTAATCATTGTCTCTCTATGTTAATATATGTCATTTAATAATATTAACGTTGAGACTTGGGAAAGTGTCGAAGATTTTGATTCCCATCGAACATTAGTAACAGAACTGAGTGGTCATAATTTCCGCTGTGAACTTCAAATTAGAGATGATTTTATTTGGGGTGAACTATATGATATTACAGCAGGAGAAGTTGTTGCTGAGAATGATTCTATTGTTGGAAGCGAACAATGGGATACTGAAAAAATTAACGAGTGGGTTCAAAATGCACTGAAATCGTATTTTGAAAACTAAACAGTTTTCTAACAAACTGTGACTACAGTGGACTCATCTTCCAAGTCCATTAGTTTTACACCTTTTGTGTTTCGACCGACAACTGAAATTTCATCAGCTGCTGTCTCAAGAATTGTTCCATCATTTGTGATGAATGAGATTACATCATCATCGGTTACAACCATAGTTTGAACAATCTGTCCATTTCGAGAACCTGTCTTTACATCTAGGATACCTTTTCCATATCGAGATTGTTCTCGGTAGTTGTCAACATTTGTTCGTCTTCCGAAGCCGTTCTCTGTTACAGAAAGGATTGTTGCATCAGAATCCATAGGAATGTGTGAAACAGAAACAACTGAACTACCATTAATCTTCATTGCGTTCACACCTTTCGTGTTTCTACCAACACTTCGAACATCATTCAAGCTAAATCTGATACTCCGCCCTGCATCTGTTGAAACAAGAACGCTTCCTGTTTCAGTGACAAATTCTGCGCTAACTATTGAATCATCATCTTCTAATTTAATTGCTCGGAGACCGCTTGCATAGATGTTGTCATACTCAGTCGAATCTGTCTTCTTGATGAGTCCATTCTCTGTTCCAATTACCAGAACTGTATCATCCTGTGAAACGAAATCATCGGTTGCAGTTGTGACATGGACTACGTGTTCATCATCATCCATATTAAGAAGATTTACTGCAGGAGTTCCACGTGCATTCCGCTGTCCCTCAGGAATTTCGTGCCCACGCAATGTGTACACATTTCCATTATTTGTGAAGAAGTATACTGTTGTGTGTGTGCTTGCACAGAGTGCTTGCTTCACAGAGTCTCCGTCTTTCAGGTTAGTGCCAATCACACCTTTTCCACCCCGATGTTGTGTTCGGAATGCTTCTGCAGGTGTTCGCTTGATGTAGTTATCTTCACTAACGAAGTAATACGATTCTTCTTCTGGAATTAAGTCTTCGTCAGTAACTTCCTGAGCATCATAGATAATGCTAGTTCTCCGTTCATCTCCATACTCTTCTTTAATCTCGTTAAGTTCATCAACAATAACAGAATCTAACTTATCTGGATTATTAATAACAGAGTTCAAGTATTCGATATCTTCAGAGACAGAATCATAGTCACTTTCGATATCAGATTTTTCCATTGATGTAAGAGAACCTAGTTGCATACGAACAACGTGTTCAGCTTGTTCTTGCGAAAGTTCGAAACTCTCTGTCAACCCAGAAATTGCATTGTCTCTGTCTTCAGCTTCCTGAATCAATTCAACAACATCTTCTACATTATCAAGTGCTGTGAGGCGACCTTCTAACAGGTGAGCTTCTTGTTCTGCTTCTTCCAAATCATATTGGCTCCGTCGAAGAATTACTTCTCTTCGATGCTTCACATACTCTTCTAACATCTGCTTGAGTGTAAGAACTCTTGGTGTCCCATCAACTAATGCTAAATTGATAATACCAAATGTTTCTTCTAGGATTGAATCCACAAGCTGATTTGCAACAACTTCACTAATCGCACTCTTTTTTACTTCAACAACAATTCGAATACCATCTCTATCAGACTCGTCTCGAAGAGTTGAAATGCCTTCTAATGTACCTTCATCAACTTTTTCTGCAATTTCTTCAACAAGCTTTGACTTATTCTTTGTGTATGGAACTTCTGTAATAACAATCTTCTCACGCTCTTTTGAATCTCCTTCTTCAATATGATATTCAGCTCGGACTCGAATTCGTCCTTTACCCGTTCGATATGCTTCATTAATGCCTTCAGTTCCAACAATATTTGCGCCAGTAGGGAAGTCTGGTCCTTTAATATGTTCCATTAAATCATCAATTGTTGCATCTGGATTGTTAATAAGGTCAATTGTTGCATCAATAATTTCATTAAGGTTGTGTGGCGGAATGTTGGTACTCATACCAACTGCGATTCCTGTGCTTCCGTTTGCAAGTAAGTTAGGGAAAGCTGCAGGGAGAACTGTTGGTTCGGTTTTTCGACCGTCATAGTTTGTTTCCATATCAACGGTTCCTTTTTCCATGTCTTCCAACATTTCTTCTGCCATACCACTCATCCGAGCTTCAGTATAACGCATTGCAGCTGCTGCATCTCCATCGATAGAACCAAAGTTTCCTTGACCGTCAACAAGTGGGTATCGGAGGGAGAATTCTTGAGACATTCGAACAAGAGTGTCATAAATTGATTTATCACCGTGCGGGTGATAGTCACCCATTGTTGTACCTACAATGGAAGAAGACTTTCGGTGGCTTTTATTACTAGAAACTCCATCTTCGTGCATTGCATACAATACTCTTCGATGAACTGGTTTCAAACCATCTCTCACATCTGGAAGAGAACGACCTGCAATTACACTCATTGCATAGTCAATATAGGACTGTTCCATCTCATCTTCAACACGAACCATTTCTACATCTTTTGCGGGAATTGATTGGTTATTATCTGTTTCTGTAGGGTTATCTGTACTCATAGTAAATTAGTGTACTACAGTACGGGTTCAAACTATTTTAAGGTGTTGATTTACGATTGCAAAATAACAGAAGAGATTTGTTTGTTAGTAGTATTTGGTTACTACTAGAGTGAAGTTTAAGAAAGAATTGTTATTCTGTTGAGTCTGTTTCCTGAGTTACTGTAATAACACCGTTGTTGATAGAAACTGTTGGTGTAGTAAACTCATCTGGAAGGTTGATTTCAATATCCTGGTCTGATTCTGTTTGAGATTCTTGGCTAACGATTAGTGTCCCATCAACAATATCGGTTGTGATAGCTTCTTCTGAGACTGTTCCAAAATCCATAACAATCTGGATTTCGTCTTCATATTCAAACGAGTTGATTGAATTCTTAATCTGATTGAGTGAGTTAGATGGCATAGTTCTCTCGCATGTATGTAGAGTGTGGAACCATATAACAGTTACGGATGTGGAATGGGTTGTCATACTTTTATACTTTTTATATTTGATTCTTTACATATTTTTGTTTGTTTGAGGGGTGTATTAGATAGGTTCAACGCAATTTCGTATGGTGGTTTTGTGTGTTACTCTGTTACACTATTCACCCCACAAAGTATTTAAACCATAATAGTAAAAGAACTAACCGCATATGTCAGGCAATAGATTTACTAGTGTTATTCTTGCTACTATGCTTTTCCTGAGTGTGTTTGCAGGAGCCTTTGCAGGTTCTGCAGCAGCACACGACCACGGTGCAGAGTACGATGAAGTACTCAATGACGGAGGATTATATTGGCAAGCACAAACACTTCAGTTTGACGACGGTACAGTCTCGGATGGTGATACACTCACCCTCCGAAAGGTAACAGACGATGGAAATGAATTCGTTGGAGAATACGGCGCTGATTCTGATGGTAATGTAAAAATTAACACAGATGACCGAAGCGGCGAATTCTTCCTCGAAAACAGTGCTGGTACAGAACTTGCACGATTCGAAGTTGCAGAACAAACATTCAGCACAGAAGTAGACAACACAACTGTCTACAACAAAGATGATGTTCCACAAAATGTTGCTGACTTCACATTTGACAGCAACAGAGCAGGATACGACTTAGTTGTCGAATCCTCTGATTTGGACATTGAAGATATGGAAACAATCTTCTCTGATGCTGACTACGAAGTCAGAACAGACGATGATAACGACGATTACTTCGTTCTCCAACTTAGCGGAAATGAAGAAACCGTACAAGGTAACTTCTCTTCCCTTAATACTGGAGATTACGAATTCGTCTTTACTGTTGAAGATACAGGTCTCGAACAGTCAACAACTCTAGAAGTTGCAGACCCAGGAGACAAGAACGCTCAGTTTGACCAGAACGTTTACGAGGAAGACCGAGGTGACATTGTTTCCTTTAATGTCACACTTGAAAACACTGATAAGGCCGAAGTTCAATTCGGTGACGAAGATATCAGTGGGTACTCTCACAATGTGTCTATTTCAGATGCAAGTGATGATACAGTCAAGCTGAACTTTAATACAACAGAAGCAGGCGACGGTGATGGAACTAGTCCATGGACTCTTGGTGAAGATACAGACGCAACAATCACACCAGGAGCAGATGAAGAGACTACACCAAAGCCTCTCGAAGCATATGGTTACGACCTAGTTGTTTCTGTTGATGGTCTTGAGAAAGATGTTTCAACAGTTGAGATTCGAGAGAGAAATACTGAAGGTGTCACTGTTCACACACTCCCTTCAGCTTCTGATTACGAATTGTCTGATATTCAAGAGAACGCTACAGCTGCAGACGAAATTGCAAACGGTGACTACATCGTAGTTGCTGTTGAAGCAAGTGGTGTCTATGGTAGTATTGATAATGATACTACAGGAGCTGACTTGCAGAACGGGTCTGCATTTGCTGACGCACACGGTCTAGAAATTGGACTCTACGACAACGACACTGGTGCAAACCGAGACGATGTTGCATACGATGTAAGTATGGCTACGGATGTTGTTGTTAACGAAGACGAAGACACATTCTATGTTGTCTTTGACTCCAATGATTTCACATTTGACGATATCGAAGATGGACACCGAGTCAAGGCTAACTTCAGCATGACTCAAGCAAGTCCATTCATTGAGGATGAAGACGAAGCAGATGAGCAATCTGCAGAAGACCGATTCGATATGGTTGAACGAACATTCGAATACAATGGCCTCAACGACGATGATGTTCTTGAAGTTCAAAACAGCCAAGATGCTGTTATTAGCGGTACAACAACCGTTGCAGAGAACACTGAGGTAACTGTAAACATTCGTTCAGAATCTGGTGCATCTACACCATTCTCACTCTCTGAGACAGTAACAGTCACAGAAGACGGAATGGTAGAAGCAGCATTTGACCTGAGCGAATACGAAGCAGGACAAGAATTCTCAGCATCCGTCCGAGGACTTGCATCCACATCACAGGACGCAATCCTTGTTTCAGGCGGACCAGCTGAACTCGATGTAACATTTACTGTCGAAAACGCTGATGGCGATGCAGTTCCTAACGCAACTGTTATGGTCAACGGCGAAGAGTACACAGCAGATGAAAACGGAACGGTTACAGCCCCACTCACAGAAAACTCAACATACTCTGTTGAAACCTCTGCAGAAGGCTACGTTGACGCAACAGAAGATGTGACAGTCTCAGAAGATGAAACTGAATTCACGCTCACTGTTGAAGAAGAACCAACAGAATACACAACAGATGTGGAAGTTGTTGACGCAAACGGAAGCGCAGTTGCTGATGCAACTGTTATGGTCAACGGCGAAGAATTCACAACAGATGCTGACGGTATGGCATCTGTCACACTCGACGAGGGTGACTACGAATTCAGTGTCTCCGCTGACGGTTACGAGACAACCACACAATCCGAAACTGTTGACTCCAACAGTACGCTTACAGTCGAAATGACTGAAGCAATGGATGATTCCGACGAGAACATGACAGATGAAGGCACAGACAATGGAACTGACACAAGTGACGCAGAAAACAACAGTTCCTCACCATCCACTGACTCTGAAACAGGCGGTCAGCCAGGATTCGGTGTTGTCCTTGCTCTTATTGCACTAGTCGGCGCAGCACTTGTTGCTCACCGACAAGCATAATAAGAGAACCTTTTTACTTTCTTTCAACACTTTTTTATAGTAACTCATTGTTATTAGAAACATCTATATGAACCAATTCTCACACTCACCAACAGAACACAAAACAATATACAAAAATGCATTAGATGGTCTACAAAAACAAGAATCAGAAACAATTGAACTCACTGTCACATCCCCACCATACCCAATGATTGAAATGTGGGACGATATTTTCGCACGCTGTGACGAAAAAATAGAAACTGCTATAAATAATGAAAACTGGGACACTGCACATGAACAAATGCACCAATATCTTAATAAAATCTGGCGTGAAGTAATTCGAGTCACAAAAGACAATTCCATAATCGCAATTAATATTGGTAACGCTACAAGACGAACAAACAATTCATTTAAACTCTTCTCAAATACAGCAAAGATAATCGAATTTTTCACAAACAATGGTTGTGAAATGCTCCCCTTTATCCATTGGAATAAAGCCAGCAACAAATCATCCAGCTTTATGGGCAGTGGAATGATTCCAACAAACGCCTATGTAACCAATGACCATGAATATATACTTCTTTTTAGAAAAGGAACTGGTACAAGAGACTTTCCACCAAAACATACACCCCGATATGAAAGTGCATACTTCTGGGAAGAACGAAACGAATGGTTCTCAGACAGATGGACTTTCCAAGGAACTCTTCAACAAATAGATAATGCAGATAGAGACCGTTCAGGGGCATTTCCACCAACACTCCCATACCGTATAATCAATATGTATAGTATCTATGATGACACGGTTCTTGACCCATTCCTTGGAACTGGTACAACACAATTCGTTGCAACAGCTCTTGGACGAAACTCACTCGGATTTGAACTTGACACAAAACTCCAAAAACCACTAGAAAACCAACTAGAAATAGTATCAAATTGGTCAAAAGAACAGATGAATCAAAGAATAACTGAACACAAACAATATGTTCAAAAGTCTGAATATGATTTTCCCTATGAATCAAAATACGGACCTGTGAAAACAAAACGTGAAAAAGATATCACACTCCCAATAGCCCAAAACAATAAAATCAAAGAGAAAAATGATGATGTTCTACAATGGAAAACACAAATCTCTAAATTTAATCAAAATTAGATAATATCCACTGTCGAACTCGCAATATGTGTTATCACCTCAAAAATAACATATCCAAACAATCCAATCAACGATAAAACTACAAATACAAACAACAAATATAATACAATCTTAAACACTAACCCCAACCTTTGTTCTTCTTCAGACGGTTTGATACTTTCATCTTCTAACATTTCCTGTTTTAAATATTCTTCATACGAATCATAATATGACATTGGCTTATATTCTTCTTCGTCTTCATTCTCGTCTTCATTTTCTTCATCTTGTTCAGATGTATCCTCAGTCATATCCTCAGTCATATCATCATTTTCTGGAGACATATAAAATACTACAAACCAGATTTACATATATCTTATTGCGAATCACCCTTTATTCTAAAACTGTGAATCAAAAAGTACTTAAATTGTTGGTTCACATACAAAAATATGCAAATTGAGAGTACAACAGATGACTTACCAGGAATTTTTGCCTGGGTTGTTCTTGGGTTAATATTACTTGGTGTTTTATTTTCTGTAATTCAAGCTTTTCTTAGCTCTATGGTGCTTGGATTATTCATTTACTATTGTTCACGACCTATCCACAAGCGAATGAAAAAAGTTGTTCCATATGAAACAATATCTGCAGTACTTACAATATTTACATTTTTCACTCCATTTATTCTCATATTTTACTATACTTTCTCAACGGCGCTTAACGAATTCCAACGTGCAATATTTGAATATGAAATATATGAACTTCAACCATACATAAATCCATACATCAACTTTGAACTATTACAAGTACTAGAAACACCAGAAGTACTTTTTGAACAAACAGAAGGTGTTGACTTGTTAACAGGACTGCTTGATTATTTTATTGTTCTTGCAGGAGTAATTGGTGATGTATTATTAATCGTAATTGTCAGCTTGACTGTTGCATATTACTTGCTTAAAGATGATGATAAAATCAGACAATGGCTTGAAACACAATCTGAACCAGTCACAAAAGACTTTACAGAGTTTGCAAATCTCACAGATGAAGATTTAAGCAGTATTTACTTTGGAAACATCCTTAATGCAATCTTCACAGCAACAATCGGAATCTTAGTCTTTGTTTCATTTACTACAATAGCACCAAAAGAAATGTCACTAGTGTTTCCCGTCCTATTAGGCATCCTTGCAGGAATCTCTAGCCTTGTGCCGATGGTTGGAACAAAACCAGTATATTTCCCTGTTACAGTATATTTATTCGCAACAATTTGGTTCCAAAACCTCCCAAATGAATTATACATCTATCCACTGTCTTTCTTCATCATCTCCGCAATTATTGTTGATTTCATTCCAGATATGCTTCTTCGACCATATGTGTCTGGCCGAAATATTCACATTGGCATCCTACTAATCGCATACTTATCAGGACCTGTACTTATCGGTTGGTATGGATTCTTCTTGTTCCCAATATTTGCAGTTCTATTCCAACACTATTACACGCTCATATTCCCAAAAATCTTACGTGGAATTTCAGAACACTTCACAACATAATCATACAATCTACTGAACTTCACTCAGAAGTTACTACAATTATTTCCTCAAAAATCATAAAATATGTTCTTTAAAGCCAAAAACTCTTATAGTATTATAAAAATATAACATATAATATGACTGACTCAACTCGAAGAAAATTCCTTGCAAGCACAACAACACTTGTTTCTTTAGGACTTGCAGGTTGCTCAGAAATCTTCAACAACTCTGAACCAACCACAAATGACTCTGATGAAAATCCAAACGTAGAAGATAGATTTGGTGGATATAATAATACTTCCGAAGAACCACCCGATTTCGAAGTTCCTGATGGCGGATATATTGATGCAGAATCGGGACAAGTTAAAGAAGGCGTACTAGACAATGCTAAACCAACTGAATATCTAATCGCTGCACAAGAATCATATGAATATATGGGTGAAAATCTACAACGCTCATATGAAAATTATAGTGACATGATTGATATTCTAAATAGAGACAATATTGATTTTGAACTTGCAAGAGAAAAATGGAGTGGTGCAAGATATTGGGCTGATTGGGCACTATTCTTTAATGAACAAACAATCACACTCTTACAAGAAATTGAAGAACGAAATGCAATCGCCAAAGTACAAGAAACAAACACATTACTAGAAGAAGAATACTACCCATTTGTCAAAGATAGAACAGACGAATTTATTACAAAATATGAAAATGGAGATATTCAGTATGTTAGTGAAAACGCATCTGAAATATATAACCAATTCCAAGACTACCGAAACAGTGCAAACTACTGGCCAATCATCATTGAAGAAATTGATACTAGCAAATATCCAGGCTATACACCAACTGCATAACCAACAAAAGCATCAAATACTTCCAATATAAAACACACAATATGAATACTGAAATAATTAAACTATTACTTACTGCAGTATTAACACCAATCCTTACAACAATATTAACGCTCCCAACATTATTCTCAAAAACATACATACAAACATTCATAACAAACCCATTTTCTTTCTCAAAATCAACAACACTTGAATATACAAAACATTTCTTGCTTATATCTGGAGTTATCTCTATGATTTGGACAATAATCGTAGCACTAGCCACACTAGTTGTAACAGAAGCGACTCAACAACTATCACAATCACTCTTATCATTATTACTTATAATCGCAGCCACATATGTAATACTAATCAGCACAAAAACAACAACCATTCAATCAAAATTACTAAATGACACAGAATTCTCTCCCTCTAAACGAAAACACACTGTGATTCTATTCACACTCACAAGCATTCATATGATTGTGTTCACAATTAGTTTCTTCTTGGTCTTTTTCTTCTTGTAGGCTAGATGTTATTGTATTACTTGGCACAACTGTTAAATGATTAATTCCAAAAGAACAATCTTCAGAACTCATACACTTAGATAAAACCTCACACACCATAAATATTACCATTAATAATAATAATTCTATATCAGTAAATATAACCAGTAAAAATAAACACCCATCAACAAAACCTTAAATACTATAAAAACACAACTAGACTCAAATGCTTCAAAAACTACAAACAAAAATACAAGACAACCCACTTGCAGTAATAGTTCTCATCGCAGCTCTCAGCACCTTTCTTATTCTATCAGTCGTTGCAATTATGCAACCAGGAATCCATGCTGACCCACCTGCAAACAACACCACTAATGAAACACAACAAAATCTTGTAACAAATCAAACACTAAACACACAAAATGTAGTCCTATCACACTATAATGCAACAACAGCCCAAAAAACAACAAAAACATCGCTCACAATCTATAGAAATAACACAACCGCATACGTTCAAAACACAAAACTAGACCAAAACAACTACCAATCATTCACTCGTGAAATAACAGGAAACACAAATGAAATCTGGGTCAAATCAAATAATACAACCACTCTATTCTACGACTACCAAACCGAAACTGTAACAAAACCAAATGATATAGACCTAGAAGAACGACAAACACAAACCAGATTCATCAGAACACTTCTCAACGCAGGAAAATATAACTACATAACAAGCTCACCAACAGGAAAATCACACTTCACTCTCACAGAAATCACAAACAAATCACAACTACTATTTGCATTCCCAGCCGTCCCCAATGATGAAAACGCAACAATAACTAGCACACAAATAAATGGAGTCATACAAAACGGACAAGTAAAACAAATAAATGGCTCATTCCAACACACAATATCATACCAAGACACCATCGGAGCAAATGGAAACACAACACAAAACATTACCAAAACAACAAACTATCGATTCACATTCACAACAACAACAGATAAAACAACATACACCATCCAAAAACCATCATGGGTATCCGAATACGAAACAGAACAAAACACAACCACCAATGAAACACCCTCTAACACTACTAGAACCCAATCTTCTAACACAACAAACACACAAACACCCACACAAACTACATAAAATCAGTTAACGAACTTGTATCCGTCCGAAACACATCCACAACCAACCCTTCCCGTTTCGCCTTCGAAATCATATCTTCAGTACCACTAGAACTACCATCCCAAATAGCTAACAACGCATCCCCATCCTCAGCCATAGCTGTATTCCGAAACAACGGAGCTACCCTCTCATTTGGAGCCTCATCAACATACTCTTCAGGCAAATACAACTCCACACTAATATCAACATCCTCACACTCCTCTGAAACCTCACCAATAACAGTCTTTGCAATCGAATCAACACCATCCGCATCCCCATTCAATAACACATCAACCTCAGATAACTCAAACGGAGACTCTTCAATAGCATCTTCAACAACAGAACGGTCAGTAATCGAACGACTCCCTGCAATAATTAATCTCATACGATAATACACAACACCAAACGCTAAAAACATACCGAAAAACCCACACAAAATAACCAAAACAAAAGAGTTAAACCCTTCCGAAACTAACCATACTATCAATATGGATACCACTGAATATGAAGACTTAATCACTTCTCAAGTCGAAGAACTCAAATCTATTGCAACTGAAGCTAGAGAAAAAAAGTCTGACCCAAAACCACACATCGAAAGCGATATCGCAAACGATATTGCAGAACGCTGTGAAAAACTCCTCGGAATCGATGGACTCCAAGAACTAATCATCTCTCTTGATGATGAAGGATATGACCGAGAAGAAATGGCATTCAAAATCGCAGAAGAACTTGCAGAAGGAAATGTCGGAAACTTCGAAAACGACGACGAAAAAATTGAAGCTGCAATCCGAACCGCTGTCGCACTACTAACAGAAGGTGTCGTCGCTGCACCAATCGACGGAATCGGTGAAATTAGAGTTGAAGACAACGATGACGGCACACAGTTCATCAGAGTCCCCTACTTTGGACCAATCCGCTCTGCAGGCGGCACAGGGCAAGCTCTCTCCGTACTAGTCGCAGACCACATCCGACAAGAACTAAACATCTCCGAATTCAAACCACGAGACGACGAAGTTCACCGATATGTCGAAGAAATGCAACTCTACGAAGAAACCACAGGACTCCAATACACACCAAAAGAAAAAGAAGTCAAACACATCATCCAAAACTGCCCAATCATGGTCGATGGTGTCCAAACCGAACAAAAAGAAGTCGCTGGATACCGAGACCTAGAACGAATCGAAGGCAACAGACCAAGAGGTGGTATGTGTCTTGTCGTCGGAGAAGGAATCGCACAAAAAGCACCCAAAATCCAACGATACGTAGAAGCCGTTGGTATTGATGGCTGGGAATGGATTGACGAAATTGTAGAAGGAACAATCGGAAAAACAGACGATACAGATACAAGTGAAAATGAACCCACAGAAAACGAAAATACAGAAGAAAACGATACCGAAAATGTTGAATCCGATGGAGGTGCAAATACAGAAATAATAGAAAACACAGAACTTGCACAATTCCAAGGCAACAGCTTCGAACCAAGCAAAAAATTCAAAGCAGACGCTCTCGGCGGACGCCCAATCTTCTCTGATGCAAGCGAAAAAGGTGCATTCCGACTCCGATACGGACGCTCCCGAAACACAGGACTCGCCGCAAGCGGATTCAACCCCGCTAGTATGGTCATCGTAGACAAATTCATTGCAACAGGAACACAACTAAAAACAGAACGACCAGGTAAAGCTCAAGGCGCAGTCCCAGTAACAACCATCGAAGGTCCACTAGTCAAACTATACAACGGAGAAGTAACACGAATCCAAACCGAAAAACGTGCCGAAAACCTCCTAGACCAAATCGATGAAATCCTAGACCTTGGCGAAATCCTCATCACCCACGGCGAATTCCTCGAAAACAACCACGACCTTGCACCAGCACCATGGACCACAGACTGGTGGTACACCGAATACTTACACGCAGGCGGCGACCCAACAGAACACACACAAGACGAATCACTCACAATCGACCAAGCAATCAAACTCTCCAATCAATACGAAATCCCACTCCACCCACACTACACCTACTACTGGTCCGAAATTACCCCACAACAATACCAAACACTATCAAACGAAATCGCTAACACAAAACACAACAGCAACGAAAACACCGTCACAATCACCCTCACAGACGAAACAATCAACACACTAGAAGACCTAGGCATCGAACACACACAAAAACAAGACAACAAAATCGAAATAAATGAAAACCACTACCGAACCCTCAACCTCGTCTGCGACACAAACAACCAAGACAACGCAAACAATTACGAAAACACACTCGAATACATCAACAACATTTCCCCAATCGAAATCCGAAAACGAGTCACACTCCGAATCGGAACCCGAATGGGCCGACCCGAAAAAGCCAAATTCCGAGAAATGGACAACAAAAAAATCAACGCACTCTTCCCCGTCGCAGACGCAGGCCAATACAAAGATGTACTCTCCGCAGCCGAAGACACCACAGGAGCAGACGAAAACTTCTCCAACGAAAACAACCAATACAAAGGCAAAGGTGTCATCGAAACCAGCCTCCCAACACGAAAATGCCCAGACTGCAACACAGAAACATGGCAAATCCGATGCCCAGACTGCAACACACGAACAAACGAACTACTATCCTGCTACAACTGCAACGTCAACGGCGAAAACTACGATGTAAACAGAGGCGACGAATGCCCCGACCCAAAATGCAGCGGCAACATCATCGCCTACACAAAACAAGAATTCAACATCAACCAACAACTAGACAACGCACTTGACAACCTAGAACACACACGAAAAACACAACTAGATAACGTCAAAGCAGTCGAAGGACTATCCAGCGCAACCAAAATCCTCGAACCCCTCGAAAAAGGACTCCTCCGCTCCAAACACGACCTCGGAACATTCCGAGACGGAACAACCCGATACGACATGGTTGACCTCCCACTAACCCACTTCAAACCAAAAGAAATCAACCTCTCAATCGAAAAAGCACACGAACTCGGCTACACAAAAGACATTCACGGAGACAAACTAACAGACCCCACACAAACCGTCGAACTACAAAAACAAGACATGATAATCGCAGACCGTGGCGCTGAATACATGCTCCAAGTAGCCAACTACATCGACGAACTACTAGAAGACTACTACCACATGGACCCATACTACAACGCAGAAACCATCGAAGACCTACAAGGACACCTCGTCGCAGGACTCGCACCACACACAAGCGCCGCCGTCATCGGACGACTCATCGGACACACCAACATCAAAGGACACTACGCCCACCCCGTCTACCACGCCGCAAAACGACGCAACTGCTTCCACCCAAACACCAAACTAACATACAAACTCAACGGCGAATGGAAACAAACCACAATCCAACACCTAGTCGAAACACACCTCACCGAAAACGCCGACGACACCTACACAGACGGCTCAATCGTCCAACACATCAAAAACCAACCAGAAATCCAAGAACTCAAAGTCCCAAGCATGACCAACGACGGACACCGAACACTCGAACCCGTAACAGCCCTCTCCAAACACGAACCAACTGACAAAATGATTACCATCACATTCGATGATGGAGAAGAACTAACAGTCACACCAGACCACAACATCCCAATCAAACCAGACACAGGAAACAATACATTCCAAGAAAAACAAGCCAAAAACATCCACCCAGGCGACACCCTCTACGACTACAACAACGAATTACTAGAAACAGTCAAAAACTACCCAGAAATCGATGTGCTAAAAAAACTTATAGAAAATAAACACAGCCTTAACCTAGAAAATGTAATGATTCGAGGAATGAACAAAGAACAAGTCTATGACCTACTTGTAAGCCACATTAAGCCACAGTGGGATGACGGACGATTCTACAAAATGAAATCATCATGTGAACATCTTGGAATTACAAAGAAAACTCTTGACAATTACCTACGAAGAGAAAGTATCCCAATCTCTCTCTTCCAAAATCTATATGATGGCGATACACAACAAATTATTGAAAACATTCCACGAAATGTAACAATCGGAATCAACAGCGACAACACAGAAATCCCACGCTTTATTGACCTAGACGAAGAACTTGCAACCCTCCTCGGCTACTACACAGCCGAAGGATTTACACGACACACAAATGATGACACTCGTGGTAAAAATACAACAGGCGTCCGACAAGTAGACTTCGCCGCAACAGAAGACCAAGCACGAACCTTCATCGAAAACACACTTGAAAAGAAATTCAATGTCGAAAATGCATACAAAGAAGACAAACGCATCACCGCAAGCGGCACACTAATCACATACTTCTTTGATGAAATCGTAAACGCTGGCCGACTCGCACACACCAAAGAAGTCCCCGAACTAATCAAGAAAGCTGACAACCGACTCCAAGGCGCATACTTAAGCGGATACATTAGCGGAGATGGTTCTTATAAAACAGGTGGGCTTGGAATGTATACGGTAAGTGAAACTTTGAAGAATGACCTTCAGAATCTGATTCGCTCTCTTGGGCATCTTACTCTAGTTAGAGATGTTAAGCCTAGAAAGCTTAATGACGCTTTTCCTGAATTCTATGACCCATCTGACGACTCTATGTCTCGGAAAGGTTGGAATATTCGAATTCAAGATGGGGGCGAATTTATTGAAGAATATGGGGTTCAATTGAGTCGAAAGCAAGGTGGGAAAGAAGTTAAATATAATACTTCAACAGTAAAACAAGTTGAAGTAGTTAACGATTGTCCAGTTACATATAATTTAACTGTAGATAATACAAATAAACTCGAAATAAATGGAAAACTTCAAGCCCAGTGTGATGGCGACGAAGACAGTATTATGCTGTTGTTAGATGGTTTTCTTAACTTTAGTGAGCAGTATTTGCCTGACCGTCGTGGCGCTCGTTCGATGGATAGTCCGTTGTTGATGACGAGTGTGGTGGACCCTGATGAGATTGATGATGAGGCGCATAATGTGACTACGCAGTCTCGGTTTCCGTTAGAGTTTTATTATAAGACGCAGGAGAAGCCTGGGCCGAAGGATGTGGATATTCCGATTATTGAGGATATGTTGGAAGAGGCTACGTCTGGTGAGCGGGATGGGATTCGTGGTGTTGGGTTTACGACGGAGACAGAGGATATTGGGTCGGGTCCGTTTGAGTCTCGGTATAATGAGTTGGAGGGGATGGATTCGTTTGTTGAGCATCAGTTAGAGTTGGCGACACGGACTCGGGCTATTGATGAAAGTATGGTTGCGTCGAAAGTGATTGATAAGCATTTGTTGCCTGATATTCTTGGGAATTTGAATGCGTTTACTAAGACAGAGTTTATGTGTAATATGTGTCATAGTAAGTTTAAGTTCCCGCCGTTTAATCATCAGTGTCCTGATTGTGGTGGTGGGATGCGTGCGATTATGAATGAGGGGATGGTGACGAAGTATGTTGATACGGCTATTGAGATGGGTGAGAAGTATGAGGTGTCGGATTATATGCAACAACGGTTGAATGTGTTATCAGATAGGGTGGACCAGTTGTTTGAGAATGATAAGAATAAGCAATCTGGGCTTGATGATTTCATGTGATTTGGTTGTGTATTGAGAGTTGTTGTAGTTGTTGTGTTTGTTAGTTGTTTTTAGTATTTTAGTAGTATTTTAGTAGTATTTGTTAGTAGTTATTAGCAGTTTTCAGTAGTTTTTTAGTATGTGGGTGTGTTTGTTTGTATATGTCATATAGTGTTGTTGCAGTTGATGTTCGTGATGCAGAAGAGTTAGTTTCGTTTGAGTTTGATTGTGATAGTGAGAGTGGGGCTGTTGATAAGTTTTGTTCTGTTGCGTCGATTGATTCGTGGGAGGATGAGTATGTTCGGGTTTATGTGTTTGGTGGTGAGCCAGGGATGGTTAATAAGTATAGGTTGGTTGAATTGTTTGAGTGATAGTATGAGTGTGAATAAATCAGTGGTTGTTCAGCGGGTGTTGAATGAGTTGGCGGATGAGGGGGTTTGTGTTGAGCGGGGTGTTGTTATGAAGAGTGTTGATAAGTTGTGTAGTGGTAGTGTTGGGGTTTTGGATGAGGATGAGTGTGTTCGGTTGGTTTGTTCTGTGTTGGTTGATGGTGCTGAGTGTGGTGTTGTTGGTGAGGTTGTTAGTGGTGGTTCGGGAGGAATTCTTTTAGGTGAGGATGTTGATGTATTTGATATTGATGATAGATAAGAGTATTGTGGTTGAGGAGTTGGAGGATACTAGTGGTGATGAGTTTGATTATGATGGGGATGTGGCGTCGATTAATGCTCATTTGACTGGTCCGTCGTCTGCTGAGTGTGGTCATTTTGTGGTAGCTCGTGAGTATCGTCGTGAGGGGTATGGGAGTGTGTTGTTTGAGTCGTTGTTGGAAGTGCTTTGTGATGAAGGAGTTAGTTTTCTTCGGGTTGAGATTCAGGCGTTAGGTGAGGGTGGGGAGAATGATGATGTAATGGAGTTTTTACGGGAGTATGGGTTTGAGTATGAGGGTGTGTTTGAGCATTATAATTGGGGGACTTGTATTCGGGCGAGTGGGTATGTGTGAGTTATTTAAGAGTTTGTTTGATTTAGTATGTGTTGAGTGTTTGTGCTGCGTATATGAGGGTTGTTGCAGTGATGGTGGCGGTGAGTATTGTAGTAAATAGGATGAAGAGTATGTCTGTTTTGTTCATTGTTGTGGTTTTTTATGGAGTTGTTCCTGCGAGTGCAACGGTTCCTGCGAATACGGAGAATACCATTAGTGCGGCGAGTATGAGGGAGCGTAGTTTGTTTCTTTGTTCTTGGTTCATAGTTGTGTGTTTGTGTTGTTTGGATTTAAATTTTTATGTTTCGTTGAGGTTGGTTATGTATTGTCCGTTGGAGAAGGCGTTTGGTGTGGCTATGAATATGTTTCCTTCTTCGATGCCGTTGTATTCGGTGTATTCTCCGACGACTCTTACGAGTGCGGGGGAGTCAAAGAATGTGTTGTTGTTTTCTTTTGGGATGATGAAGTCTTCGATTGCGACTGTTATTGGTTTGTTTTGATTTGTTTGTTTGGTTCCTTGTATGTTGAGGAGGTTGATTTCCCATACGTCGTCTTTTTGTGGTGTTTTGTCTGTGTTGTATTGTAGTTTTGTTGAGAGTTCGTTGGCTTTTTGTTGGTAGTTGTTTTTGAGGAATTCAAAGAATGTTGTTTGGATGTGTTGTTCTAGTTGTGAGAGTTCTTTTTTGATTTCTTGTTGGGTTTTGTTGTTGTATTGGCTGTCGATTGTGGCGATTATTTCTTTTTGTTTTGTTTGGTTGTGTTTGCTTGCGTGTTTGAAGATTGTGGCGCAGTATTCGAATAGTGTGGTTGGGTGGATGTTTTTTGTTTGGTATATATTGAGGAGAAGGTCGGTGTTGACACCTTCGTTTTCGAGTCCTTCTTCGATTAGTTTGAGGGGAATTGCAAATGTATTGTTTGTGTCGAATATGTTTTCAAATTCTGGGTAGGATTCTTTTATTGTGTTTATATCAGTATCTGAGAGTTCAAATTGAGATAGGGGAACAGCGTTATATTTTGTCATTACGGTTGTATTTTATTTGTTGGTATAATTCTTTTGTGGTGTGTGGGTTGGTTAGTCTTTTCTGAGTGTTGGTGTTGGTTCATAGTCGATTCTTGAATGAAGTTCTGGAATGACTTTATCTTTTGTTTCGTAGAGAATTTCTTCACAGTTGGTGATTAGTTGGGTTACATTTTCTTTTTCTGGTTCGGTTTCAGTTTTTAAGTGTCCAATTGTGTTTCGTACAGAGTCTTCCTTTCCAGTGAACCAGGGTCCATAATCCATTCCATCTGCACTTTTGAATAGTTCTTGAAGTGCATTTTCGCATTCGAGTACAGCGGCGTGTGTTTGTTCGTTTTCAGCTAAGTGTTTTGCTTTTTTGAGTTTTTTCCATGCGTGTTCAATTCTATCGACGGTTATGTGTCCCATAGTAATATAAGTTTGTTTTTTACCATAATAAGTTTTTGTTTTGGTTTGTTGTAGGGTTAGAGTGTGATTGTAAGTGTGAGGGTGTGTTTATTGGAGTGAATCGAAAGAATAAAGCCGTTTGTTGTTGTAATATGTTGTAATGGTTGTAAAAGAACAATATGCGGTTGTTGTTTGTTCTGAGTGTGAATTTGTTCGTATTGTTGACCAAACGAATAAGACTAGTAAATGTGGTCGGTGTGGAAAGCAGAAGAAGATGAAGCAGATGAAGAAGTTTGTTACGACAGATAGTCAAGAGAAAGCTCGATTGGTTGCGTCTGAAGTTCGGGCGAAGCAGAAGGGATATGAGGATGATTTTCATGAAGCATATGAGAATGGGGAGTTTGATTTGTCTAATTATTCTGGGGTTTCTGGTCCAAGAGATTGGGTTGGGGAAGATGGGTCGAATAACAGTTCAACGTCAAGGAGTGATAAACAGATTGTTTTGGATGTGATTTCGGATTGTGAGTGTCCGACATTTGATAATATCGTTGATGGAGCTAGTGTGTATGGTTTGGATGAAGAGAAGACTGAGAAGTTATTATCTCGGTTGCGTAGGAGTGGTGATGTGTTAAAGAGTAATCAAGAGTACCGTGTCTTGTGATATGTTGTCGTGTTTTTGAAAGTGTGGTAAGACTTTTGTATGTCTCTGTTTGTTATGGATTTGTGAATAAATTTAGTGCGTCTATTTCAACAGGTAATTGTTATGGGTTGCAACGGTCCCATTCTGAAGTGAAAGAATCTGTAGAGATTGTAGCTGGAAATGCAACGTCACCATATGTGTATGATTCTTTTGCATTTGTTGCAACAGATATGATGGAATATTTTTCAACAGGAGAGTTAGATTTTTCTGATGATATTTTAGTTGGTACAAGTACGACGAGTTGTTTTACGTTTGGTTCTTCTATTGTTGGTGGAATGATTGTGAGTTTACCGTGGGATGATGGGTGGGATTCAGAAAAAGAAGATTTCTTCGATGAGTATAAGAATAAGTTTGGAGATGAATTGGTTGAGACATTCAATTCACGTCCGAAATTTTCTGCGGATGGTTTTGATAGTTATTCAGCATCTGAGATTGGATTAACAAATGATTCAATGACAGTGTTTGAAGAAGATGAAATTTCTGTTGACCAAGGGTTTGTTTCAACATTTGGGTTTGTTAGTAATAACACGTTTAATATTTTATATTTAGTGACAGGTTCAGAGAGTACTACTGAACAGGCAGAGTCTGTTGTTCGTCATCTTGATACATTAACAGTATTTGAGTCACCGAAGAATAAGATGGGTGTTACTGGAACAGTATGGGTTCCATGTTCTCGGATGATTTCTTCGCCAAAATTCCAATCATATCTTGAAAGTGAATATGAACTTTCAAATGGGTCGCATTTGAATTTAGGTTCATTAGATTCGCCACATATTTATGTTGATTCATCATTAGAGTTTACTTATTCAGAGGATTTGCAAGGGGAATATCAAGTTGAAGTTGTTGGTTCACGAAATTCGAATCAGATTGAACTTCAAGTTAAAGATACTTTAACTGATGTGTCTACGGTTGATTCAAGTGAGCTGACTACTATTAAAACAGGTTGTATTGGGAAACAACCGAATGGTGGTGAAGTGTTTATTGGTCAGACATATGTTGATTGGAGTTGTGGTTGTGATTCATCTGTTTGTCCAACAGTAGTTATAATTTCGTCATCAAATGAGATTTCTAGTTCAATTCTCTCTGAGATAGATTCGATATTGAATGAATCAGAGGGGAGAGAAGCATTTGAAATAGATATTGGAAATGTGACTCTTGATAATTTTTAATAAAACATAGAGTTACTCTGGCTTCAGTCCTTCAGTTTCAATCCGTGCAACTGCTTCACCTTCTGGGAGATTTGGTGAATTGACAAGGTTGAACACTCGCTTGTTTGCCTTGCTGTTCTTGATGTAAATTCGGTAATTACTGCTATGGCCTAGAATGTTTCCTCCGATTGGCTTTGTTGGGTCTCCAAAGTACGAGTCAGGATTAGACTGAACCTGATTTGCAACAATTGCAGCTGCATTATAAATATTTGCAAATTGCTGAATGTCATGGATGTGCTGATTTAGCTTCTGCTGTCGTTCTGCAAGAGCGCCACGACCAACATACTCTGAACGGAAATGAGAAGTGAGTGAGTCAACACAGAGAAGCCGAACTGGGAAATCAGTGTCATGGAAGTCTTCTGCAATTTCCTGTGCTTTTTCAGCAAGAAGCATCTGGTGGCCAGTGTTATGTGCCTTTGCAACACTAACACGGTCCTGGAAGATTCGAACTAATTCTTCCATATCATCGGGATTGTTAATATCACCGCCACCCATATCTCGCTCCATACAAGCTTCAATAATTTCATCATCAAGTCCATTCACCATCTCTGTAATCCGAGACGGGCGGAAAGAATCTTCAGAGTCAATGAAAATTGCTCGACCACCAAGACCACCATGCTCTTCAGGAAGCTGAACATTTACAACCATCTGGTGTGTAAACTGTGACTTACCACTTCCATACTCACCATACACTTCAGTAATAGACTGTGTTTCAACACCACCCTGTTCATCCTTTTCACCCTCTGCAAGAAGAAGGTCATCTAACTCAGGAATGAGCGTTGAAATCTTTCCAACTTCTTTTCGGTCTTCAAGCATCTCTTGAGACGATTGGAAGCCACCAATATCAGCTTCTTCTCGGGCTGCTTGAATCGCATCAACAGCCGTCGAATCACCAATATCAGCTTCATCTGCGAGAACACTAGAATCCGCACTCGCAATCTTTACAAAACGTTCATAACCTGCTTCCTTAAGTTTCTCCGCTGTTGCGGGACCAACTCCTGGTAGATTTTCTAATTCATCAGACATTGTGATTATTCTGTTGTGACTACTCCCTCTTATATCTGTCTATTTCCCTCTACAAAAACAGAATAAAAAACCCCTGCAGTACTGCGATTAGTGAACATATATAAAACCTTTGAAAACAATAACACTTCTAGAAAACACAGTCAAAATTCTAATAACCTTGTAACAAAAAACAACAACCATGAGTATACCAAGACCAAAAACCGAAAACGTACTAGAAACTCTTGAAGAAGAAACACAATTGAACTGGGAAGTGAAAAACGACAAACCAGACTTACTAACATTCATCACAGAAATTTGGAAATTTGAAATCATATGGGACGGAAACGGATGGTACTTTGAACTATATGATGTTTCTGACAGACTATACGGCGACGATGAACCTAAATGGGCACTTGGTCGTATGCGTAATGGAACAAAAGTTCTACAAGAACTCCCTGAATTCATTCCACACGAAGTAAAAGCATAATCAATACCTAAACAATCTTTTTCCACACATAACCCACAAACAGTAGCAAACTATATTCACACAACACCAATACTATATTTTTGTTATATTTTTTCCACGCCCTACAATAATTAAACAGAATTTACAAACAATATTAATAATTAAAACAACTTTCAATCCTACCAAATTTACACATCAAAAACAAGACAAAAAAATGGAAAGGAAAAGCTATATATGGGTGTGTAACTTACTAGTGATTCACCTAAAATTAACTATTTGATTACTAACTATGAGTACAGAAAATAATACCCCAACGAATGATGAATCACAAACAAATAACACCGAAACACCCCAAATCAAAATCCCAATCAAACGAACCACAGGAGACACTCTTGAAGAACGTCTCACAGACAATGCATACCACAACATCCTTCCTGCTCGATACCTGAAAAAAGATAAAGAAGGCAACCTTGTCGAAGACCAAGAAGACCTCTTCAAACGAGTCGGAAATAATGTCGCACTTGCAGAAGCAGTATATGAACTAGAGCGAAAAGATGAAACTCTTACTGTCACACCAGACCAAATTAAACCTGAACACCACGCACGAGGCCGACTTGCAGGTGAAGTATTTGGATTTGACTCTATGGAATTTGACGAAGTAGGAGACCTACCAAAAACACTCGAAAACGCACAAGAACACCTACTCAACGAAGAAGTCAAACTCACCGAAGAAAATGTTAACAAATTCGCATACGAAACAATTGTTCCTGAACTTCCAGATGATGTTCAAACCCACGTTGAAGAAATTGCAGAAGAATTTACCGATATGCACGAAAACCTCAAATTTGTTGCCAACTCACCCACTCTTATGAATGCTGGCGACGACCTACAACAACTCAGCGCATGCTTCGTCAATTCTCCTGACGATGATATGGATAGCATCCACGAAACTGCCAAAGAAGCCGCAAAAACGTTCCAGTCAGGCGGCGGTATGGGGTATGCTTTCTGGAAGCTCCGACCAAAAGGCGACCCTGTTGGTAGTTCAGGTGGTATTTCTTCTGGACCAATCACATTTATGAATACTTACGACCAAATGTGTGAAACTGTCGCCCAAGGCGGAACACGACGAGGCGCACAAATGGGCGTGATGCGAATTTCTCACCCAGATGTGCTACAATTCATCCACGCTAAAAACAAGGATGTTTCACTTGCCCATACGCTTCGACTTAATGACCCTGACGATTACACGCACACACAATTCATTGATGCACTAAACGAAGCACGAGAGTTAATTGATGAAGACGGGCTTGTCCCACCACACCTTCGAAATGCTGTCGAAGGACACCTCTCCAACTTTAACATCTCTGTTGGCGTTACTGATGAATTTATGGAAGCATACTTTAACGACGAAGAATACACATTCACCAACCCACGAACAGGTGAACCACACATTGTCACTCCACAAACTGCTGAACTATATGAAATGTTTGGCTATGGAGAACATGTCGAAGTCGGTGAAGAACTCTCAGTCCCAGCAACCAAACTATGGGAAGACATTATCCACGGCGCACACGAAAACGGTGAGCCAGGCGTCATCTACCTTGAGCGAGTAAACAAAAAACACAGTTTTGATGTGTCTAAGCACCCTCAGCACCGAATTTTAGCAACTAACCCATGTGGTGAGCAACCGCTCGAAGAGTATGAGGCGTGTAATCTTGGACATATCAACTTCTCAACGCTTGTAGCGGCGAATCCTGAGTATCAAGACTATCGTTCTTTCAAGGATGCTCATGATGAGTTTGAGAGTGAGGAAGAAGCTGTTGAAGCGTTCTTAGAGCAGGCTATTGATTGGGATGAATTTGATTATCGGATTGAGTATGGGACTCGGTTCTTGGAGAATGTTGTTACTATGTCAGATTTCCCAATTGATGAGATTGAAGAGAAGGTTAGTGAGATGCGGAAGATTGGGCTTGGTATTATGGGGTATGCTCAGATGTTGGTGCAACTTGGTATTCAGTATGGTAGTGAGCCTGCGAATGAGGTTGCTCGGCAGATGATGACACATATGAACCATGAATCGAAGCAAGTGAGTCAACAGATTGCTGTTGATGATTCGCCTGGAATGGACCGTGGTGTCTTTGGTGAATGGGACAAAAGTAAGTTTGCTTCGCCTGAAGAATATCAAGAGTGGTTTGAGCATCATACGGGCGAAGATGCTGAAGAGTGGAGCGGTGAAGGGTTCCCACTTAGAAATCATAATACCACTACAATAGCTCCAACTGGTTGTGTTGCTGAAGATACGCTAGTGTCTACTACAGATGGTTTACAGACGATTGATTCAGTAGAATCTGATGCGTCTGTTCCGTATGGACAATGGTCTGAGACAGAAGGTGATGTTACTGCTGTAACAGATACGGGTGAAGAATCTGTTGGGGGTGTGTATGATAATAGTCTTGCTGAAGTGAAGACAATTGACACTGAGCAAGGCTTTTCTGTAAGTGCAACACCAAATCACCGATTTAGAGTGCTTACGTCGGCAGGTGAGTATACTTGGCGTGAAGCAGGTGAGTTTGAGGTTGGTGATAATATTGTGATGGTTCGAAATACATTTAGTGGTGGTTCTGATTCAGAGATTGATAGTTCGGAGCTTGATGTTACACATCATAATACGGATGAAGACTTGTGTGTTCCTGATGTGATGACAGATGAACTTGCTGAGTTCTTAGGTTATTATATGGGTGATGGATATGTTCATGAACGAGTTGGTGTGAAGTATGTTGTTGATTCTTCTGAAGAAGAACTTGAAGAGTATTTGATTGAGTTGTCTGAAGATGTATTTGGAGTGACACCGACAGTTGAAGATAAAGGGTCACGTAAAGTGTATGCGGTTGGTGGGCGTCATTTACCTCGTATTTTTGATGATAATGGTTGGACAAAAGATTCAGGTAATACTGGTGAGGGGAGTGCTTCTGCATTTATTCCAGAAGAGGTTCTTTCATCTTCTGAATCTGTTGTTCGGTCGTTCTTGAGTGGGTTGTTCGAAGCTGATGGATGTGCTTCAACAAAAGTTGAATTATCTACTGTTTCAGAGACGCTTGCTTCTCAAGTACAGACTGCTTTGTTGGGTCTTGGATGTGTGTTTGTTCAGGATTCAATGGCAGGTGAAGACATTAGTGGTCATTATGGAGAACGGACTCGATACACACTTCGAGGTGCAAATAAGCGTGAAGATGTTCGGTTTTCAGATGAGGTTGGATTCATCACAAAAGAGTTTGATGGTGATGTAACGAACCAGTCATTTAAGAATGATTCCTATCCACCTGCTTTTGTTGAGTATGTTGAAGAGTTAGATGGGTTTGATGATTTGCCGTCGAATATGAAGAAGCGTGTTCGTTCGGCTTCATGGAACGGAAGTCTCTCTCGGCGTGCTGTTCGTGATGTTGAGGAAGCATTAGGTGAGGTTGTTACAATTGATGGTCGTGTATTGACTGATTTGTATGTAGCAACTGTTTCATCTGTTGAAGATGATATGGCATATACTCGTGATATGGAGGTTCCTTCGACAAATACCTATACTGCAAATGGGTTTGTGTCACATAATACAACTAGTATGGTAGGGAATACCACAGGTGGGTGTGAGCCGATGTTTAATGTTGCGTATATGAAGAATGTGAGTGATGATGTTCAGGGTGATGAGATGTTGGTTGAGTTTGATGATTATTTCTTGCGTGTGTTGGAAGCAAATGATGTTGATATTGAGCCTGTGAAGGAAGAAGCACAGGAGTTAATGCAAGCGAATGAGTTTGAAGGGGCACAAGACTTAGAGACTGTTCCTGATGAGCTTGCGGAACTCTTTATTACGACAAGTGAGATTGATGGTGTTGGTCATGCGAGTGTTCAGTGTGCATTCCAAGATGGTGTGGACAGTAGCATATCCAAGACTTGCAATTTCCCGAATGAAGCAACAAAGGATGATATGCGGGAAGTGTATGAGTATATTTATAAGAATGGTGGGAAGGGTGTGACTGTGTATCGTGATGGTACTCGGTCGAAGCAGGTGTTGACGACTCGTGCTGATAATACTGAGTTTTCGGATGAAGATGAGTTTACAGAGTTCTTGACTGAGCAGGTTGAGTCGGGTGAGGTGACAGTTGAGGCTATTGTTGAGACGCTTCAGGATGAGTTTGATGTTCGTGCGACGAGTCAGGATGGGCAGTTAGGCTTGTCGGAGTATCGGAAGCGACCTGATGCACTTGTTGGGATTAATCAGCGGATTAATACAGGATATGGTACTTTGTATGTGTGGATTAGTGAGGGGTCTGATGGAAATATGTTTGAGGTGTTTGCGTCGATTGGGAAGGCTGGTGGATATACGCAGTCGTTCACTGAGGCGTTGTGTCGGATGATTAGTATGTCGCTTCGGTATGGTGTGCCGCCGAAGCGGATTGTTCGGCATTTGTCGGGGATTCAGTCTCCGAAGGTTGCGTGGGAGAATCAGGAGCAGGTTGCAAGTGTTGCTGATGGGATTGCGATGGCGATGGATAATTATCTTGAGTATGATGGTGTGGTTGGTCTCATTCAGGAGTTGCGAGCAGATGATAGTGAGTTGGGTGGTGAGATTGTTGGGAGTGACCCACCTTCAGATATGGATGTTGAGGGACTTCGTAGTGATGTTGATGATGCGGTTGAGAATGGTGAGGGCGATGGAGAGTTTGAGGTTGGTGCAAGTGTTGACCTTGCTTCGGATACGCCAGAGCCAGAAGCGACGAAAGATGGGGTTGAGGATTCGACTGCTGAGTTAGTTGCACAGGGTGAGTCGCCTGAGTGTCCTGAGTGTGGTGATATGCAGTTGTATTATTCGGAGGGGTGTAAGACGTGTGAGTCGTGTGGTTGGTCTGAGTGTTGATTGAGTAATTTATCAGCAGGGGGTGAGGTGAATCCCCTGCGGCTTGACCCCGAGCGTACTTCACTTTCAGTAGTTTTTTAGTATTGGTGGTCGTAGTGTTTTGTATGGGATATGGTACTGATAATCCGCCTCGGATTGTGAAGCCGTTGTTAGAAGAGTATGGTTTGGAGATTACTGAGTGTGGGTATAGTGGTTCGTGGGCACGGGTTGAAGCGGAGAATGGTCGTATTGTTTATGTTCGTCGTGAGGTGTCTAATTCGGTGACATTTAAGGATAGTGTTACTGGTAGTATTCGGACGGGTGTTTCTGAGACGAATGTTGGGAAGCGAGATGATTTGGTTGGAGAAGTTTTATTGGAGGAGCTTGGTGGGTATAGTTCTCTTGTTGAGGGTATTAAGAGTCATTCTAATTTGCAGTTTTTGGGTTAGTGTTTTGGTTGTTTGAAATCATAACGCTTTTACTTTTTCCGTTAGTAGTGTGTTGTATGAGAAATGACCCTGTAATTTCGGTTGATGAATTTGAGGAAGCTCGTGAGAGTGCAGATGAAATGTGGAGTGATTTTGAGGTGTTTGAAGAAGAGCGAGATAGTGTTCCGCTTCAGCATATTGTGTTTGAGGTTGTAGAGGGGCAGTATACTCATCCTGCTGGCCCTGATAGTATGTATGGTTTGGAAGGTTCTGCTCAAGATTTAGTTTGGGATAAGGTGTTCAGTAGTGGGTTGGTTCCTGAGGGGATTCCAACTGAGGTTCGTGAGCGGTTTGCTCGTGAGTTAGGAAGTGAGGTGTCCGAGTGTTCAACTGAGTTGTATGACAGAATGCGTGATGTTGTTGACCCAGAGTCTGATGTTTCGTTGGAGCGTGTTCAAGAGGTTATGGAAGATGAGGCGGAGGGAATTGTGTCTGAATCGTATTGATTTTGTATAAACCTTGTGAACAAATATTTTTATAGGGGTTTATTTATATTAATATAGTAGAGAATTATGTCTGAAGCAGAAAGTGAAACTGAGTCTAGTGAAGAGAGTAGTGACTCTTCTTCAATCGATTCAATTTTAGGTGTTATTAACAAGCGTTTGAATTCGCTTCGTGGTCAGTTTGAAGAGACTGATGAGCGTGGGGACTTTGAACAGGGTAATTATGATGGACCTGTTGTTCTTGCGAGTGACCCTGAAGTTGTTCGTGAGGCAATTTCAAAGATTCGGAATATTCGACAGCATCAGAAAGCTATTGAACATGATATTGAGGAAGATGATAAGATTCGGAAGATTAGCGTTGACCTTAATGTTCCAAAGGATATGCAAGGGTTAGTGAAGGAGTTTGATAACATTCTTGCAGAGGTTCGCCAACCAATTGTTGAAGAGATTGAGCGGCGTCAAGAAGGAGCTGAGAAGAATCCTATGGTTGATGATGATGAGCCTATTATGACATACATTTTTGAGAAAGATGCTGGTTCATATGGTGATGTGACTATTTTTGGTGGTGCAAAGGCATTAGTCTTTAATCTTTGTGATGAGTATGGATATACGGATGATGAACGTGAGTTAATTAGAAAGTGTCATGAAGTTGCAGCTGATAAGAATGGAATTGAGAGGCATACTTTGATTGAAGATGTTGCAATTGCGCCACAGTTCAAGCATGAAGATATTGATGTGGTGTGATTCTTTTTCTGTTGAGTAGTAGAGTAAAAATTATATTGTGAATGTTTCTCAGAGTATTTTACTCAGAGTATTGTCGTATGAGAGATTTTCCAGAGTTGTTTGTTTCTATAATATTGTAGTCTTCGGGGGTGTTTTTGTTGAAGGATTCCATAACTCTGTAGACTTGTACCCATTCAAGATTTTCATTTAGTCTAGTTGATAGTAGTTTTCTAATTTCGCTGCTTGGGAGTAGTTGTCCATTTGCGACGGGTTTGGACCATTGTTCGAAGTGGTTCCAGATGATTATTGCTCTATTAACGCTTCGTGAGAGTTCTTCTTCTCTCATTTCATCTGGCATTTGTGCGAGTCGTTCGAGTTCGCAAGATGGTTGTGTGACAACAGAGTCGCTTTCCCAATCTTCAATTCCGAGTTCTGCTTCAAGTGCTGTGATTCTATCTTCTAGAGTGTCCTGTTTTCGTTCTATGTCGTCTTTGTTTTGTCTCATTTCGATTTCTGCACTTTCGATTCCGTCATTGAGGTGGTCGGCTCTGGATTCTAGGACAGAGATTCGTTTGTCTAATGTTTCGTATAGTTCTTTGAGGTTTTTGTTTTCTTGTTCTAAAGAGTCCATTCTGTTGACTAGTTTTTTTATGAGAGTAGAGTTTGTTTCTTTAGTAAGGTCAGAAACAGTTACATCTGTACTAGTTGTTTCAGTTGTTTCATCAGAAGAGTTTTCTTCAGATGTATTTTGTTCTTGGTTTTTTTGGTCTTGGTTGGGTTGGTTTGTTTGTCCTGTCATTTTTTGTAATAGCAGTGTATATAGTATTGATTTGTTTCAGTATTGTTTTTTGAATACTGTTCGGGTGTGTAGAAGACCTGTCTGCTATTTTCTTGGTGACAGGATTTTTGTTCTTATCTTTATTATTTTAGTGCAGGGTTTTAATGCTTTCGAATAGGTTGGGTGATTTTTTGAGATTGTTTTCGGAAGTTATAAGTGGGTGTGAAAACAATTTTGTGATAGCCTCAAAGAAAGCTTAAAGGCAGAGGCTGTGAGTAAGATAACTATGTCTATTGATGTAAACCAAGAAGCACAAGATTTGGTGGAACGGCTTGAAGATGAATATGCAGATGACGTGACTGTTGAAGATGTTGAAGAGAAGATTCAGTCATTCGTTGATTTTGGCGTTACTGGAGATGAAGCGGTCCAGGGCGCTGTTTCAAAGTTGTCGAATGAACTGGATGCTTCTCGTGGAGAACTCTTTGGAGAGAGTGACTCTGATGAGCAACAGGGTGATGCTGACTTTGTTAGCATTGCTGATATTAATTCGGAAGACGAGTGGGTCTCATTGAATGCACAGGTGACTCACTTGTGGGATAATGACTCTGACTCTATTTCACAGGTAGGTGTTCTAGATGATGGGTCTAGTTCCATCAAGTTTGTTGCTTGGTCAAAGAGTGATGTTCCGCTCTTTACCGAAGGTGAGACTTATGACCTGCTTAATGTTGTTACTCGGAAGGAAGAGTATGATGGAGAGACTCGTATGGCAGTGCATCTTAACAGTGCAACGGAAGTTGAGATGAGTGAGTCTGAAGTCACTCCGAGTACGGAAGAGCAGACAATTACAGGCGCTCTGCTTTCGCTACAGTCTGGTAGTGGTCTTATTGAGCGAGATGAGGATGGTCAGGTTGTTGATTCTGATTATGAAGGGGAAACTGAGAATGACCTTCGTATCCGAGCAGTATTTGACACTGGCGATAGTGTTTATACTGTGTATCTTGGTCAGGAGATTACAGAAGCTATTACGGGAATTACGCTTGAAGAAGCAAAGTCGATGGCCCGTGATGCGTTGGACCGAAGCGTTGTACAGGATGAAATGGAGCCAATGCTAGTTGGGAAGTACTTTACTGTGACTGGTAACATCCGTGGTGACGCTATTTTCGCCTCAGAGTTTGAGGAGTCTGGCCCAGTAGATGCAGATGTAGATAATCTCCTAGTCCGAGCGAGGTCTCTCTAAATAGAATCGACACATTAACAATACCCTACAACAATTAATATAATAACACAAAGTGATATAATATGAGTGAATCAGAATCAAATTCAAGTCAGTCGAACCGACCGTCCCGAGAACAAGCAGTCCGACTCTTCGCAGAAGAACTACAGCAGGTAGTTCATGAGTATACTGATGGTGATGGCGATTATGCACCAAATTATGTTCTGCTCCCGAGCGGACGAAATGCAAACCGTGTCTTCATTATTGGAACGCTAATGGAAGTTGAAGACATTGGAGAAGATGACGAGTATTGGCGAGCTACTATTAATGATAGTACTGGTAACTTCATGGCGTATGCAGGACAGTATCAGGAAGAGGCAGCTGCTACGCTGAGTCAGATTGAACCGCCTGAGTTCGTTGCTGTTACTGGTAAGGTGAAGACCTTTGAAACTGATGAAGGCGACCTGCTTGCTAATATTCGACCTGAAACGTTTGAGATTGTGGATGAAGACCACCGAGACCGTTGGGTGGTTGAGACTGCTGAACAGACGCTTGACCGTCTTGAAGCAGAACCAAGTGAGGATATTGCAGCCCTCCTTGAAGAGCAATATGGTGAAGACCTAGATGATGTTCAGGATTCCGTCCGAGAAGCAGTTGTCCGTGCCCTTGAGAACTTGCAGGAGAATCAGGAAGACTGAGAGAACTGTGTATAACTAATTCCTGTATTAAATAACAACTAACCTGCTGTAACTGCTGTAACTGCTGTAACTGCTGTATACTTTCTTTTATCTTAGATTGATATCGGTAGTCTTTTGTATTATATTGGAGTATGAATTAGTATGAGTACTAACAGTTATAGCAAGATTGAAGATGAAAGTTCGTTTCCAATAATTAAAGAAACTGTTGAGTCATTACCAGAGTTGTTAAATGAGTCTGTGCCACATGTGTACAGCGAATTTATCACAGTGGAACGAAAAGAATTTTTGTCTAATCTTTCATTTACGGAACTACAAGAAGGTGATGCGTATGAAACAGAACATGGTGTTTATTATCCGTCTCATTTTTTTGAAGGAGAGATTGAAATTTTAGTTGAAAGCCAATATGATGTATCAAATACAGAGCTAGATAAAACAATAATTAAGGTTAAATTTGGATTGTTTCCAAAATATGCTTCAGTGACATTTACTGTCTGGCCAGACGGCAGTCGTGAAGTTACAACAGTTGTATATCAGTTGAGTTAACTACTATTTTTGCAGGTGGGAGAGTTGTAGTTTATATTTGAGATGAAAAAGCATAAATAGTGCTATCGCATAGTAATATACAATTAAATTATGCCGTACAAACCAAATATTTCACCATCACAGATTGGAGAATATATTAATCATGGTAGTTGTCCCAAGTTTGCCAAATTAAATCAGCTGTATCAATCAGATAATAATGATTTTGGTGATGATTGGGATGGACAAGAAGCATTTACACCGCTTAATCAGTTACTTGCAAAACAAGGGAATGATTTTGAAGAGTATATTCTTGATAGAATGATTTCTAATTACTCTATTCAAGACCATGTGCGTTCTAGTGATTGGATTGGAAATACGCCAAAAGAAAAGTATGAGAATATTGGTGGGAACTATGAGTTTTTGATTGATTATATTCGTGGGGCTGCAGTAGATAATTCATCCCGTGATGATGCATTATTGTTGGAACAAATTCCATTTTCTGGTGAAGTTGAAGCATTTGATGTTAGTGGTGATGCGGATATGATGTTAATTGTTCCTGGTGAACATAACAGTGTTACAGTCCGAATTTTTGATATTAAGGCAAGTTGGGAAGAAAAAACATATCACCGAGTACAAACTGCGTCATATACATTATTGCTCCGTTGGATTTTACGGAACACTTCGTTTGATGAAGATATTGAGTATAATATTGAAGCAGGAATTATTCATCGAGAGACAGACTTACCACCAAAACTTACGATTGGTGATTTTCCAAAATTTGATGTTCGGCCAGTTGAAGATGATGTACAGCGATTACTCCGCCATGATGGAGATTTGTATGAAGCAATTACAAAAAATCATGAAGATATTGAGTATCAGCTAAGTGAGTCATGGAGAGAAAGTCCATTTTCTGAGTTTGGGGTTGCTGAATCAGTTAATGAAGCTGATATTCGATTGTTAGAACTTTCTAGAGGTGAACAAGAAGTTCTTCGAAAGCATGGGTTTGATACAATATATGATGTAGCTGATATTATTCCTGTTCCAGAAAGTCCACGCCCATATCAGTATAAAATGCCAGATATTAAAGATGCTTATAAAGATGATGTACGGCATATTCAAGAGAGTGGCGCATTGAGTGAGTCTATTGTTCATCTTGCACAACGGTCACAATCGTTATTAAATAAGATTGATAAAGAACATCCGAATGCATATGACTACAAATGGGAAAATCAACAGTGGCGTATTGGTGCAGGTCAAGGACAGCTTCCAGATGATGACCCTAGTTATGACCTTGATAATATTAAAAATGGCAGCCTGATTCGAGTGTATTTGAATGTTCAGATGGACCATATTCGGAATACGGTTGTTATGCTATCTGCACAAGTTGATTGTAGTTTATATGATGGAGAACCACAGACTGTTACAAAAATTGTAGAAAACATTCCGAACACACCGCCATATAATATTGAAGACGCTAGTAGTGCAACACGGAAATACGAACGTAATCTTATTTCGGATTTCTTAGAAGACTTGTTTAGCACAATTCAATATATGGGCGAACTTACAAACCAAGGAGATTCAGCACCATTGCATTTTTATTTCTATGAGCGGGCTGAAAGAGAAAAATTGGTTGAAGTATTACGCCGAAATGAAGCTTCAGGGAGTGGATTGGCTTCTTCCTTTAGAGATTTAATTAGTATGAAAGAAGGAGTTGACCAGAAGATGGTTAGCTTTTTAGAACCAGAAATTGAGACTCGATTTGCTAGAAATGAGTTTTCAACAGGAATTGTGCAACAGTTCAGGAACATTTTCCCATTTGATGATAAAGTGAAAGTGACTCAAAAAGATTGGAAGTTTGATGATGCGGATGGTGAAGAGCATGATTTAACTCGTGTGTTTAGTCATCGGTTGTTTAATACAAGTACTCGGTATAAGCAACAAGATGTTGGATTAGAATTGTTTGTTGAAGAAGATTCAGATGACCCGTTTGATGATTCTGAACCTGATGGTTGGTATCCTGTTCGGAGTCGGTTTGGAGCGCAGATTCCGTTAGAATACATTTGGGGGTGTGAAGAAATTGAAGCATTTACAGAGCATTTATGGGATGAAGATGGAGAAGAATCGAATTCATTGTATAAGTATATTGCAAAACGTTTCTTGTATTATGGAGATAAATATAATCAGAAACGAATATCTAAGTATGAAGTTACGGAGCTAGGTCGGATGTTTGCCAAGTGTCTTGAACATATTGAACGTGGGATTAATTATAAAAATGCAGATATTGAAAAACATCCGATTAATTTGAGTGAACTTGATTCTTTCAGTTTAGATGATAGTTCATTATTAACAGGATTAAAAGAATATCTTGATTTAGAATATCAGACACATCGACGAGAAGTGATGGATTTGTATAAGACACCATTGAAGAAGCGTATTGTTCAAGGTAATGCAGTACCCTTCAAAGTGACTGATGCTGAAGCTGAAGGGTCATTATTGAAGGTTTCAGGTGAGTTGTTATACGATGAGTTTGATTTCATTAGTCCTGAACGGATTGCTGGGTCAGCTAGAGTGCAAGGTAGTGATGAATCATCTGGTGGGTCTAGGCGGATTTGTACGCCATTAGTCAAAGAAGATAGTGGTTGGAATACAGATATTGATAAACCAGAAGATATGGAACATTCACCTGTTGCAAGTGTCGAAACATTCGACCCAAGTACAGGAGAAATTTCGGTACTATTCTTCCCAAATGGTGGTTCACCAGATGATAGATATCAAACTTGGCATAAAGGTGCAAGTATAGATGGTTCGTATGGATATAGTTTCACAGAGGGTGATGCATTTGTTTTAGATGAACAAGCTGATGATATGACAGCGGAGCGAATAAGAAAAGCTCTCAGACATGCTCCAAGCAACAATATGTTATATTATTATCTGAACCAAATGAGTCAGAATAATTCTGTTGACACATATACTGATGTTGCTGAAGAAGAATATGTTAATGAATTTATTACATGGTTAGATGAAAATTATTTCCCAAGCCCAAACAAACGACAAGAAGCATTTATTAGAGATGTTGATTCTAAATTCCATTTACTACAGGGTCCACCAGGGACAGGTAAAACAAGTGGTGCAACATCTCTTGCTATTTTGGCACGTGCATTCGCTAGGGGGCGAGATGGTGAACGACTTCGTGGAATGATTACAGGTGCATCCAATAAAGCAATTGATGAAGTAATGGAAGATGTTCATGATGCACTAATTGAATATCAGGAAAAAACTGAAGGTACAACACCATTAGATGATGTTCAAATCATTCGATTGACTGGAAACCCACCCGATGATAAATTAGAAGAAGTTGCATACACTGGCATGTATGATAATGAAGAAGAGATAGAACGAATTTACAAGAACAATCTCTCTTCTGATGGTGGGAGACAAGCTAGTTTGAGCGAAGCTAGTGGTGGCTCACCAAAACATACGCTCATCTTCACAACTCCCTCTACATTTTATAAATTTGCTCAGTATCATCCAGATATTATTGCGTATAATGATGGGGTTGATGCATCAGAGAAAATGGATGGGTTTGAAAAGTATCGTTCTCTCTTTGACTTGCTTTGTGTTGATGAAGCTAGTATGCTCTCTATGCCACAATTAGCTATGTCGGGGGCATTCATTACAGATGAAGCACAAGTCATTCTTTCAGGCGACCAGAGACAAATGCCACCAGTACAACAGTATGAATGGTTAGATGAAGATAGAAGAACAATTGAAGAAGTTGTTCCGTTTTTGTCCTCTCTTGATTTCTTCAGATTACTCCGTGGTGATTATCTTGAACAGTTAAATGATGAACATTGGCAAGTGCTTCCGAATTATTCTGCAACAATCCCAATCACTCGATTAGAAACGACATATCGGTGTCATACAGATGTTGCAGACTTCCTTCGACGTTGGGTGTATGAACAAGATGGAATTAATTATGATTCAGACCAAACATATAAGATTCCACCCATTGAAACAGAGAATATTTCACTTCAAAATATTCTTGACCATGACACACCGATAACTCTAGTCTTACACGAAGATGCTTCAAGTAGACAATCAAATCAAGTTGAAGCTAAAATTGCAAAGAATTTGATTGAAAATATCCCACCATCTGAAACAACAGGGGTTGTCACTCCACATAATGCTCAGAAAGGTCTACTTAACACTATGACAGATAGGGCACAAGTTGACACTGTTGAACGATTCCAAGGTGGTCAGCGAGATGTAATGATTGTTAGTGCAACTGTTAGTGACCCAGATTATCTCTCAGCTGAAAGTGAATTTATCCTCAATCCAAACAGATTGAATGTTGCGCTTTCACGAATGAAAAAGAAGTTAGTTGTTATTGCACCAAAAACACTGTTCACATTAATACCAAATGATACTGATGAATATGAAGATTCAATTATTTGGAAAGGATTATACAAAGAAGTGGACGTTTCAAATACATCACCAAGATGGTCTGGTGTACTTGAAGATGTTACAGAAAATGAAGAAACACTTGATGAAAATGTTCGAATTGAAGTGTATTCAAACAACTAATGAAAATCTGAAAACATAGTTTTCACACTCTATCGCTTTTCTATCTTGTGATTCAGAGTATAGAAATCAAAAGAGTTATAAGTAAAGCAAGTGTATTTTTCTTACACAGAATTTCCTGAATCAACCATGTCTGGCGTACAATCTACACTAGAGGAAGACCCTCAAGATGACGAAAATCGGAGAATTGCCGAAGAACTAGCGGCAGAACAACAGCAGATTTCTATCGCTAAGTTCTTCGAAAAGAATAAGCATATGCTCGGCTTTGACTCAAACTCAAGAGCTATTGTTACAGCAGTAAAAGAAGCTGTAGATAATGCATTAGATGCAGCAGAAGAAGCACGCATTCTGCCTGAAATTACAGTAACAATTGAAGAATCAGGTGAATACTACAAACTTATCGTTGAAGATAATGGACCAGGTATTCCTGAAGAAAACATTCCAAAGGTATTTGGAAGCCTTCTATTTGGTTCTCGATTTAACAGCCGAACTCAAGGTCGGGGGCAGCAGGGGATTGGAATCTCTGCTGCAGTAATGCATTCACAGCAAACAAGTGGAAAACCTGCAAAAGTTACTAGTAAAACTGGTAACGGAGAAGCAGACTATTATGAACTTAAAATTGACACAGAAGAAAATGAAGCCGACATTCAAACCCATAAAAATGTAACTTGGGATGAGAAAGAACACGGAACAAAAATTGTTCTTGAAATGGAAGCTAATATGCGGGGTCGAAAACGACTACATGAGTATATTAGAAATACTGCTGTAGTTAACCCACACGCAAGCATTACGTTGAATGAACCAAAAGGTAGTTTCCACTCAGATAGAGCCACTGATGAACTTCCCGATGAGCCAGAAGAAATCGCCCCACACCCGCACGGTGTTGACCTTGGAACCCTACAAGATATGGTTTCAGTCACAGATTCATATAGCATTTCTGGTTTTCTACAAGAAGACTTCACCAGAGTTGGACAGAAAACAGCAGATAGCATTATCGGACTATTCCGTGACTTTTACTATGGTCGTAGTCTCAGAGTTTCAACAGATGAAATTAATACAGATGAATTTGAAGACGCAATTCATTCATCAATTTCACGGAAAAGCAAGGATGCAAAAAACCAACTTACAAACTGCATTACAGATGATGCACTTAACCAAGAAGGACTCTCATTCGTTACATTAGAAACAATTGTAAACAACTGTGCAAATAATGTTGAAGAAACATATGATGAACGAATTGGAGAAACTGTTCGAGAGAACATCACTACAGCAGCTTGGGAAATTGTGTCGCCAAACACTCAAGATACTATCGTTACTATCGTAGATTCTGCAACAACAAAGCGAAAAGATGATGAAGCTGTAACAGAATTTGGCGTTAGGATTACTGAAACATTATTCGATGAAGATACTCGGGTAAAAGCGACAGACCTTACTTCAGCTGTTGAAGATATTGCAGAGGATATTAAATCCGAATTTGATGAAACCTTTGGCGATACTTCACAGGAGAAGATTATTGATTCAATTTGGGATGCTACAGATAGGATTACAAGTGAGGATATTCCTAAAATTTCAAAAGTGGATAACAGCCGAGACATTGCGGAAGCATTGTTATATGCAATGCAAAATGCAGATGTGATTGCACCACCAACAAAGTGTCTCTCTCCAATTACAGAAGACCTTGTACAAGCAGGAATGAAAGAAGTGTATAAAGATGCAGACTTTTATTCTGCATCCCAGAGAGACGGTGGTGTAACAAAGGGAAGCCCATTTATTGTTGAAGCAGGAATTGCATATGGTGGGGATATTGAGGCTGAAGGAAAGATTAACCTCCAACGGTTTGGTAATAAAGTTCCACTTGTTTATCAACCAGGTGCTTGTGCAATTACAAAAACAGTTGAAGAGATTAACTGGAGAAATTACAAGCTTAAACAGCCAGGTGGTCGAGGGCTTCCAGATGGCCCAATGGTACTGCTTGTTCACGTTGCATCTACAAATATTCCATTTACTAGCGAGTCAAAAGATGCAATTGCTAGTGTTGAAGAAATTGAATATGAAATTGAACAAGCAGTCCGACAAGTCGCCCGAGATTTGAAATCTTATCTTAATGAACAGGACAGTCTCCAAAAGCGTCAGGAGAAACAGAATGTTATTGGAACAATCATTCCACCAATGACAACAAAGTTTGCTCAGGCATTAGATAAACCAACAGTAGACTCAACACAGAGTGTTGGTCGAATTATGAATAATGTAACTGTATTCTGTAAGAAAGATGGGAATGATGGAACAATTTCAGTTGCAAACTACTCAAATTCTGAACAATCCTTAACAATCCAACTTGAGATTCCAAAATATGGACAGAAAATGACAGATGGATATGAATCACTTGAGGTTGATGAAGGATATGCATACGAATGGACAGTAACTGTTGGAAGTGGTTCAGTTACAGAACTTGAACTCACATCAAGCGTATTTGATGAAGGAACAGTTTACATTTCCAACATTGAAGAAGAAAGATTAACCTATAATACAGGAATTGAAGATATTAATACAGATGAACTCGGACTCATTCCTGTTGAATATGGAACAATCGAATGAGAACGCTTAAATACATAAAAACAATACATTACAACAATTAGAATTATAACTTATGTCTGACAAAACAGCAAAAGAGAAACTTGAATCTCTTACAGATGAATTGTATAGCCAAGTCGAACAAGGAGAAGTTCCTAGTGTCGAAATCCCAACTAGAACCAAATCCAACATTGTAAAGAAAGAAGGGTCTGAAGTATGGGAATACGGAGAGAAAACTAGCACTAGAAGTGCGAATGATGTTGGTGGCGCTCGGAAAATGCTTCGATTCGCTTTTCTTATGGACTTCCTCACAACACAGTTAGATGAAGACCGCTCTAGCACTCTCCGAGAACTATACTACCTCTCAGAATCTTGGGATAACGAAGAAGCTCAATTTAATTCACAAGACGAATCAAACAATCTTGTAGAAGATTTAGAAGTTATTAGTGATGTTCGTCGTGAACAGTTTAATATGCGACCAGAAGAAAGCGGTGCAACAGTTATTGGTCCATTGAAACTCAGAGAACAGACACGACGAGGTGAACGAGTTTTCCACTGCCAAGAAGATGTAGGAGAAGGTGGATATCAAATTCCAAACAACCCCGATAGTCTTGAATTCCTTGACCATGATGCAGACTTTGTTCTAGCAGTAGAGACTGGTGGTATGCGTGACAGACTTGTTGAGAACGGTTTTGATGAAGAGTACAACTGTATCGTTGTACACTTGAAAGGACAGCCAGCACGAGCCACTCGTCGGCTAATCAAACGACTTAATGAAGAACTAGGGCTTCCAATTACCGTCTTCTGTGACGGAGACCCTTGGTCATATAGAATCTTTGGTTCTGTTTCATATGGGTCAATTAAATCAGCACACTTATCCAAATATCTTGCTACCCCCGATGCACGGTATATTGGAATCCAACCTGAAGATATCGTTGAATACGACCTTCCAACAGACCCACTTTCAGATAATGACATTAATGCTCTAGAAAGTGAACTTGAAGACCCTCGATTCCAAACTGATTATTGGGAAGAACAAATTGAACTACAATTAGATATTGGAAAGAAAGCAGAGCAGCAGTCACTTGCTAGTCAAGGACTTGACTTCGTAACTGAAGAATATCTCCCTGACAGACTTGAAGACATGGGGCTTATCTAAAAACTTGCCGTTTTACTTTTCATATTTTTCAAGATGGTAGTCACAACTTTCCAGACTACTAATATATTTTTTAAACGATAGTGTCAAATTAATTTAGAAAACCATTTAACCATAGATGATAATAACAGCTCACACTACCTTACACTGTTGTAAGTGAGAAAGTGTAAGGTCTACTGAAAATCCCCAAAATCAAGTCGATTTGTCGCTGTTTCAAGCAAAGTTGGCTAGCTAAAACAATTCAAGTTGAACTTGAATTAAAACTAGTTTGTTTTAGCTAGTCTAGTTAGTTGTGAGTGTAGTTTTTATTTTCTAGAGAGTGGGGTTGAGAGTAACGGATTCACCATTTTTGCTCCTAACAACAACGTAAGTGAGATTTCTCCAAATAAACAATTCTTATTTTAAAGTAAAACAGCGTATTTTATAATCAATTCATCATAGAATAAGATATATTCCTACAATAATAATTCCTGAGCCAATTAATTGTCGTATTGTAAAATCTCTTTCTTGTAGGAATAGATATCCTAATAAGACAGAGAATGGAATTGATAATTGAATTAAAATATTATATTGTGTTCCAGTTGTTATTGACAATGTAAATACTGCAAATCCAACAATGATTGCTCGAAAGATGCCAACTGGAATATACTTCTTTGTTGGTACAAATGAGTTTTCCTCTTTTTTATATACTCTAAATAAACCTAATAACACTGAAGTAGACATTGCAAGACCACATGCATACAGAATAGGTGGTACATTTGCAGAGAATACTGCAAATCTATCGACTAACACGGCTCCTGTGATTGCAATAGCACTACCAAGCCCAAACAGTATTCCAACTGATTGAATCCGTTTAATGGGTGTTAGAATCCCGTTTTCAGAAAATGCAATATATAAACCAAATCCTGCTAGTAAACTAGCTAAAAGAAGTTCAAAAGAATAGTCCAAATTCAAAAATAAGATTGGTTCTAATACTGCAACTGTTATTGGTGTAATCCCCCTTGTCGGTGCAATCACACCTAAATCTTCTTTTGATAATGCAACAGGCCAAAAATAAAAACTAATTGCATTAAATAAACCTGTTGCAAAAACTAATCCAATTACTGTTAAAGAGATATCAGATACTTGGCTTGTATATAATGCAATTGGAAGTAAGATTATGAAAGCAATTACATTTGTGTAATAAGCTACATCTATTGGAGATGCATCTTGAACTAAAGATTTTTGTAATGTGTTAAATATAGCAATAGATACACATACTACCAAACCAGTCATTAACCATAGAGATATCATATATCAATATTAAACTTGGTAGATGTAAGTCTTTTTCGATATTTGTTGAGATTATATGTTGTTAACTCACTCAAAAATAAAAAATTGACATGATGTGGGTAAACATCTTTTGAAAATAGATGAATTAATTATTCCCAATTACAATCATGTAGAGAATCAATAGAAAGATTCAATTCTATATCTCCATCATTAATCAGAAGAGTTCCCACTTCTGGTTCCACAGTCATACCTGGCATACTGTACTCTTTTGCTGTTTCAAACGAATCTTGCCATTCATGAATAGAGTTCATTTCATACAATTCATCTTGAACAGCCATTTCAGCTTCTGCTTGAATTTCACTCCAATTTTCAGGATATGAGTCTCCCTCGAAGTTAACAAGAACTGTTCCTGCACTATAACTTAGACTTATCGTGAATTCATACGACATATGAGTGTATAGAAGTTCAGTTGACTAAAATCTGTTGATTTAGGCCATAAAATCTTTTGTGTTAAAATATAATATTTCACTATGGTCTCAATTCAACCATTATCTAAAGATGAAATTCGTATTATGTGTGATGATAGAACAATAGATGTTCAGACAGGTGATAAAATCGTATTTAAGCAAGATTATTTTGATTTTGAAACTGGGGATACAATAATTGTTGAACCAATTATTGACGAAGGAGAAGTTCAATTATTATGCAGAAAGAATAGCAGACATATTAGAAAAGATGGAATTATTGAGATGTTTTGTGATGATATCGTAAATGTCGAAAAATAATATTACTGTTAGTGTTTTACACCCATATGAACATTTTTACCATGTTCTGAGTCAAATTTCTTTGAACAGTTGTCATCATCACATTCAAATTCGTTTGATTCACTATTGTTATTAGATTCATCTGAGCCATCTTCTGTTCCAATATGTGGGTTTTGTTCAACCTTTTCAATAAGTTGTGTTTTCTTCATTCCATCATTATATCCACGTAGATATGCATAGGTGACTGAAAATACAAACACAATTGGATATAGTATTCGTTTCATAAGTATTGTTTGTTGATGGTCATTAATAAAACTTCTGAGTTCTTTTCTGTTTTGACCGTTATTTATTTAATATTGTAGTTTTAATATAATTGTATGGTATCAGATATTGTTGTGATGGGTGATTCCGACACACGAGAAGAACTTGTACAGAAACTTGAAAGTGAATTTGATGACGCAAAGGTTATTAGTCAGAGTAGCGTAACTTTCCACGTTAATGTTAAAGGTCAATGGGGTCGAAAGAATGTTGACGCTGTAAAAGATGTTGTTTCTAGCGCAGGATATGATTCGTCAGCTGTGAATACAAAGTGAAAAATTTTAGTTTTCTTTAAACAGCACTGTATCAAACAGTTCTTTAAAACGTTCTTCAGTCACATATATATTTAATTCTGTTTGCAAGTCAGCAATTCGAACATATCGATTGCTTTTAACAATATCAGTAGCATTCTTTGGAAGAGTTGAATTTGATGATTCTACTTTTTCAGAAACAAAACTTCCATTCAAAAATGTTCCTCCAATCCTCATCCAGTAATATGGTGACTCATCGACCACAGTTGAGAAATCATAATTTGGATTTGCAATGTCGGCTGGGATTACTGCTGATGAACGGCAGATTTCCACATTTGGTTTGATTATAGTTCCTGATACAGTAAATTCACTATCAACAGTTCTAGTCATAAAGAACACTTTCTTTCGAAATCATATAGGTGTTTTGAAAAATAGTAATATATGAACTATATCGTAGGATTTATATAATTTTGATTGTTATTTATAGGTATGAATACACCACTTGATTTAATTTCACCATCTCTTTGGACGCAGATATATAATTCTGTGACTCCACCTGAAAAGAGTTCGACAGAACATCCATATGAATATATTACAGAGAACTTTTCAGATAATACACCAAACTCAAAACTAACTGGTTTACCAGGTTACAGTCCACCTACATTTGTACGGTTTCTTAATGGAATTACATATTATTCATCTAAATTGGTTTTAGTCTTAGCATTTCAGTTTCTTGTAGTCTTATTTGCAACAATTTTTGCATATGTTATTGAATCTGTTTCAACAATTGAATTTAGTTTGCAGATTCCATTGACTGGTTGGACAATTATTGTCCTTGGACCTGATTTTTCACTTGTAATGACGCCTATTTTGTTAAGTCTGAGTATATTTGTATTTGGTGTTTTATGTATGGATGGGTCGAATAAAGTAAGTTCATTTGTTTCTGAACCATATGAAAAACAATACCAAAACTGGTTAGAAGATTTGAAGCCTGTGGATAATGGGTATCCTGCAAGCTTATCTATCTGTTTGACTGATACTGAATATGATTATGGTGAGATACCTGAAGCTGCACCATTGTACTTTCGCAGAATCCGATTATTTGAAAAACTGATATTCGTTTCTAAAACATCAGTTATATTTTTGCTGAATGTTTTCTTCCAGATGATGTTATTACAAAATCAGTTGTTATATAATTCTAACATAAATCCTGAAAATTTAGAACAAGATACAATTAAACAACGAAGGAATATGGGTAACTAGTGTTATTCTTGGTTTTGAGATGGTAACTCATGTTTTAATTTTTCTTTTGATTCTTCTATTTCATCTTTAGAGAATCTTTTATTATAGACAAATCGAATTTTAAATGGACCGTATTGCGATTTATATTCTATTGCGTTCAATCGAGATTCAATTAGATGTTTTTTCATATCTTTGGGTTGTTTAAAATCTCCTGTAACCCAGTCAAACATATTGTTATGTGGTTTCACTCGCTCATCAACTATGAATAATATATATGTTGTAAATATGATTGTTGTTAAGAGTGCCATAGACTCTTTGTATCTGTTTGAATATAACGTGTATATAATAGATAGTAATGTTAAAGACAGCAACCCTCCAGTTATTTTTCTAGTTATCATTATTAGTTACTTGTTATATTTTTTATATAAAGTTTGTTACTTATTGTATCGCCACTGTGTATTATTTAAGTGTGTTTGATTAGAAAGTTTAAAGGAGGTTGTAGTGTTATAGCTATCTATGTCTGATGAACATGATTGTGTAGAATATCTTGCAACGAATGAAAATGATGTGGTTATTCAAGGTGGAGAAGTATATGTATATCGAGATTGTACAGAATGTGGTGATGAGTTTGTTACCGTGTATGAATATAGTGAAACCCATCTTGCAGATTGAACTAGAGGTAAAGATTTAAACCTTGATAAAAAATAGGATTGTATGTCAGAGATTTTGCAAGTGCTGTATCTCTCAAATTTACAACCAACGAATCGGAGCTATCAATTACAAGGTGGTGAAAAAGAGACATATATAGCAAATCCAAGTGTATTTTCATCGAAATTATTCTCATTATTTTTGTTAGCTAGTATCTTTAGTGCTTTATCAATTATACAAACATGGGATATTGTTTTGTCTGGAGGAGCTTTTCTTGTCTCTCTACTATTATTATTTGTTGAATACATTCGAATTCGAAAAACATTTTATTATGTTACAAACCGCCGTGTTCTTCGAGTAAATACATTTTTGACTAATTCTGTTGACGAAATACTATTTGAAGATATTTCTGATATAAAAGAAAATCAAAGTTTCTTCCATAGTATGTTTCAAGTAGGAACATTGACTTTTGAAACCAATCGAAACAAATCAATGAAATTTAAATCAGTTTATGATTTTAGAGAACTTGAACATGCTGTATATATGGCACTCCCTGAAGACTCAGATGAAACAACATTAGAATCTGTCGTCTCTGAAGAACGGTTACAGAATGCTAATGATGAGCAATTGAATTAAATTTTTAAATCAGTTCTTGTTTAATCTCTGTAAAAATATGTCGTATCTGTGTGGACGTGAAATATAGAAGTATATAAAATACGATGATTGATAGTAATGAAATTGGGAAGAGTGTTTTTGGAGTGAGCGAATAGAGATTACTTACTATTTTAATACATACACTTAATATAATAATTAGTATTGGCTGTAGTAAGATTGCTTTATTAATAAAGATAGTATTTAATTTAGAATAAGACTGGTATTCATATAATACTAATCGTATTGCTTCAGATAAAAGAGTTGAATATAGAACACCAATCGCACCGAATTCTAGTACTAAAATTGGTGCAGTAGCAACGTTAACTAAAACAGATACACCACTAGTTTTAGTTGTTTCTTTTGGAGAATCTATACTATTAAATAATGCTTCAAATTGTAATCTAAAACTTTGAAAAACTTGTTGGATTGATAATAAAAATAGCATCATCGCTGCAGGAATATACTCTGGCCCAAATATCACTGATAAAATATACTCTCCACTAAAAAAGAAAACAATTAGAAATGGATATGCAAATAATGGTGAAACAGTGAGAATTTTACTGAAAACAGTTTCAAAATCTTGATTAGACTCATACAAACCACTTAGTTTGACATTTGCAGCTGATGATATTCCAATCATTAACGGAAAACCAATAGTTGCAATCCGTACTGATGAATCATAATAACTAATGCTAATTGCACCAACCATAATTCCAAGCAGTAATGTATCCCACCGATGATAAAAATCATTTAACAGATTTGTTGGAATACTCCATTTAGAAAATCGAAGAACATCTAATACTGATTTTTTATCTGGTTTAATTAACATATGAGGTGACAGATTAATCATCACAAATCCTGATACAGCAAACCCAAGTCCTCGAAGAGATATTGCTAGTTCTGCAGATGGATATAGTAAGAGGAGTGTAGTCAAAAGTAACATACTAGTTTTTCCAATTAGAACTCTATGTTTTTCTGCTTTACCAGGCTCACCTGAACCTGCTAATTGTAATCTACCAAGTTCCATTATACTAATCCCAAGTGATGCAAACAAAATTGATAGAAACCCGTTAAATGTTATATTGATAGGTAGGTGAGAATCAAAAAACATAGATATACTGAATAAACATACCATAATGATTGCTAATATTGGAAATAAGAGACAGACTCCACTCCAAAAATATTTTGATTGCGTCCGTTCTTTAGAAATAGAACTAACATGTTTTCTAACAGCAATTCCAATACCTTTTGAAATCTGAATTATTAAGAAAACGATAGCTAAATAAAAGAAGAACACACCAACACTTTGTTGTGGTAGTACTTTGACTAAGAGAAGTGTATAGACTAATTCTAAGATAAACCCAATTGCACTGAAACTAGATGCATCAAATGATTCTTTCCAGATGGATATTTCAGCACTCTTTAAATCTGACACTAATTTTGTTCATAACATATAAAAGTAAATACTTTTCTGTCTGGATAAATCACTAAATTATATGTTAATTTAGATGCTATCCTACGCATAGTGAAGAGAGAACTTTCCTAAGAATATATACTACTATGACATTTTTTGGTATTGCATCTCTTTATATAAATCTCTACACTGTTTCCCAATTTCAGTTTCAGGATATTCTCCTGAAATCATACCTGAGATGAATATGATATTATATCTCCCAGCTTTATTTCCAAATTCTGAATGAAGATTTGTTACATATTCTTCAATGGACTCATCAACACCTTCACTTTCGCATAACTCAATTATATAATCCCAAAGTGTTGGAATGGCATATTTTGTTATCTGATTCTCATCCACAGATAAATTATAATCATTAAAAACGTCTTTAAATTGGTTGAGAAACTTCGTTTCAACAGATTTAACTAGTTTTTCGTCAATTTCGTTTTCTGTAATATAAGTGTTAATTTCTTTCATAGTTTAGTAGTTTATGTTTGACTGACTTCAAACTTTTCGGCATCTTCTCCATACTTCTTAAATGATACATAATTTGGGGCTAATGATGGGTTTTCTAGTTTGTCTTCGTCTTCAACATCAAATTCATGCGGTTTTACAAGTGGAAAAACTTTATCTGTAACCATCATATCAAATCCACTTGATATTTCTAATGTTGCATTTGGTGTTCGAACAACAACTTTTGATAAATCAGTATACTTATCAGGAACTTCGATTCCATCTTCTGTAAGACTAAGAACCATATGTAATTTATTATATGTGGTAAAATAAATAAGTTTCTATTTTCTTATGCGAAGCGTTTTTGTATTTCTAAATAGATTGTATATGTATCTATTATGAGAAACACAGAACAAACAGGAAAAGTTGAAGTGATTTGTGGATGTATGTTTGCAGGAAAGACAGAAGAATTAATTAGACGACTTCGGAGAGCTGAAATTGCAGAGCAATCAATTACAGTATTTTCACCAGAAGTTGATGATAGATACAATCGAGAAACAATTGGTAGTCACAATGGAAAAAATTGGAATGCAAATGTTATATGTGCAGATGAATCAGGTGTTGAAAAAGTAAAGAAAGCAACAGATGAAGATGTTGTTGCAATTGATGAATTCAACTTTTTTACAGAAGAGTTTATTGATGCAATAAATTACTTAGCAAACAATAATGTAAGAGTTATTGTATCAGGTCTTGACCAAACATTCCGTGCAGAACCATTTAACCCATTACCAAACTCATTGGCTATTGCTGATACGGTCGATAAATTAACTGCAATTTGTGAAGTGTGTGGAGGTGAAGCAACGAAGACACAACGGCTTGTCAATGGAGACCCTGCAGATGAATCTTCTCCAACAGTATTGGTTGGCGGTGATGACTCATATGAAGCTCGATGTAGAGAGTGTTTTGTTGCCCCACATACAATCACAAGGTCAAAATAAATAATTAAATCTTCTAAAATGATGATTTGATAAATCGTTCATGAAAAGATTCTGTTAATCTAAATTTTATCAGTAGTGTGAGGTGAATACCCTGCGGCTTGACCCCGAGCGCACTTCACTGACGCCGTTCTATAGCTTCACGGAGGTAACGAAGTTCATCTCTAGTATTTGAATCTTCAGGTAAATTTCCTTCAGCAATAGCTAGTTCTTGGACACATAACTCTAAATATTCTTCTGCTGAACAGTCAGTTTGTAGTTCGTATGTTGCATCTGTAACCATTGCAGACAAGTTATCTCTTGTATGATTAATATTTGCTTCTTCTAATGCAAGTGTGAAATATGCACTCGATTTTACAATTGCTTCTCTTGCTTCAGTATTTGAAAGAATACTTTCTGGGAAATTTGGAAACGACAAATCTGATATAGAATAGAAGTCAGTCATATTAGTTTAATTATCTGGTTTAACTTCATTGCTTGCTTTGCGAACCGAGTCTGAGATAAGGATGTTGTCAATATTATTCTTAGATGCAAATGAATCTGGATTGTCTGGCACTTCGTCTGCATCTACTTCTAAGACAACGACTGCACCTGTATATCCTTCACCGACGACAGAATATTGTTCTTTAATAACTGGATTGAAGAACTCTGGTTTCAATGAATTTTTAACAGTTACTTCAAGACCATCTACATTTCCTTCTACTTGTTTATATGCACCGATGTATTTTTTTGGTAACATACACTCTAGTAGTCTCTGAAATTGTATAGGAGTTATGGTCGATATAAAAAGTATGAGTATGAGTATGAAAAGCCTCAAATTATTTATCGTCGCTTGAGGCGAAACGACGACCACAACACACAGTCTGGAGTATTTATTTGTATTGGCTCACTACCAGCGAGCCGTATTGTATATTTATGATACCGCTATATAAAATTTTGGATTAATCGTAACTCTTTTACTATTTATATATGAATATAAGAATATGCCAACTGAATTTGAAGAAACGAAATTACTGTCTAAAGAATGTCCTGACTGTCAAGATGATTCTCTTGTTTTAGGTGTTGAAATTGGAGGTGGACAAGCAATCCAAACTGATTACCAAATATATTGTTCTCATGAAGAAGACTGTGGATTTGTTGGCGAATATCGGAGTATTGAGAAAATTTATACTGATAATTTTAGTTCTATTAATGAAGCAAAATCTGAAGCTAAAGAAAAAGCATATCGTGAAGCACTGAAACAGTTTAAAGTTGAATATTAATTGTTTTCATCTTTGAAATCATCACGAAGTTGATTAATTTCTTCAGAATGTGGTGGAATGGGAGAATCTCGTTTTGGTGGTTCTAATTCTTTTGTATGTCCTAACATAGCCACTGCTGTTAATAGTAGCATTCCAACAAAGACGATTAACCAGAATCCAGTGTTTTCCATAGTATTCTTTTGAAGTTTGTTTAACTTATTTGTTTTGTTTTAGTTAGAACTATTGTGTTTGAATGAGAATGCAGGCGGCAGGATTTGAACCTGCGGACCCCTACGGGAACGGGGCTTGAACCCGTCGCCTTTGGCCAGACTCGGCAACGCCTGCGTGTGAATTAGGATTGTTGTTATATGAACTTAAGCATTTTCATTTGCTCTTGTTCAAAGTGCGGGTAGGTGGAATCGAACCACCACAGCCCTACGGCAAGGAGTCTCAGTCCTATCTCGTTTCCAATTGAGTATACCCGCTTGAAGTTGCAGGACAATACGGTATGTTCTTTTTTGTCGCCCCGCAATATCCACGACAAGTTTGATTATGCAGTTTCTGTCTGCAAAATGCAGGTGAGAGGATTTGAACCTCTGGTCCTCTACAGGACAAGGCTCTAAACCTTGCGCTCTAACCAAGCTTTGCTACACCTGCATAATAGCTTTATGAAATTTTATTTATTCTACGCAGTTTTTTCTGCGTGAATGCGAGCGGGAGGATTTGAACCTCCGAACCCCTACGGGAATGCGTCCTAAGCGCATTGGCTTTGACCTGCCTCGCCACACGCTCGCTTACTGTTTAGTTATGAACTTCTGATATTTTCCAGATGGTATTTTCAGTATTCTGGCTTGTTACTGAGATTGTTACAACATCTTCTTTTGTAAATGTTTTGATTTCGTCCCATAACGAACCAGTATACAAACGTTTTTCATATTGAACGAATACAATATATCCTACTGTAAGTTCTTTTAATTCCACAGAATTTTCAGTAAAATCTTGTATTCGAAATTCTGAAGTGATTGTTTCACTCATAATAGTGTATTATTATTGTTTCCAAAGACAGATATATTTTCCGTCTTTGGTGAGGTGCAGGTGACAGGATTTGAACCTGCGAGGGCCTACGCCAAGCGGTCTTAAGCCGCTCGCCTTACCAAACTCGGCACACACCTGCATAATGGAATTATGAGTGAAACAGGTGTTTGAATAATTTGCGTCTTTCTTTCTCAGAAAGCCCAGAAGAACAGTGGAACAGTTTCGGGAGTTCAAATCCATTCAGATTTGAGTTCCCTTATGACCGTTCATGTCCTTGCTTGTACTTGGTAGTAAGAGTAAAAGCAAACCCAGTAAAGCAAGGACAGGTTTCATCTTATTACATTCATACACCCCCAAGGTATAAAAAGTTTACTATTCTTAAATCTGTATATGACTTCCAATAATAAAAATACAGAAAAATTAATCAAAGAGTTAAGCGAAGAATGGGGTCAAAACGTATACATTAAATACAACCCACAATTTGACGAATGGTTGGTTAGCAATACAACCGACGAAGGACTTCCGTCTGATATTGATAAAAGTATCACGGTCTATGCAGATTCTTTAGAAAAAGCAGTTGAAAAAGCAGAAAATGCTGAAGGAAGAGATAGAAGCTATTAATTATTCGTATTCCTCTTCAAGTTCAGAAATAATATCTGTTCGAATTGCAGAATACGCCATTGCTCTTCGAACTTCAGTATAATTCTGCATATCTGAACAATAAATTTGCCACTCATCTTTTGGATTTGAAACTTCAAGAATGTTTTCTAAAGTTTCTGTATCATAATGACCAAATAAACTATCTTCGACGGCTTCTCGAACGGCTTCATCCCAGTGCAGCTGAGGGTTCCCCTCGATACGTTCTCTTGATTCCGTTAACAATTCCTCAAAACAAGTCTGGTAACTTTGTGCCATATATAGATATACTGCTTGTAAGTGTATAAAAGAAACGGTTTGAATTTACGGTTTAATTTTATGTTTAATTTCTTTCCAGTTAGAATGTGCTTCTTCAATATTATTTGGTTTGAAGTATGCACCTTTTCTTTCAATATAATCTGCATAATTTAATTCATATAGTATATCAATTATTGAGTTAATATCAATATCTACTTCTGATTGAATTTCGTCTTTTGTGTATGCAGAATCTTTATTTTTATAAAGAAATTCAATTACACTCTTCACATCATTATAATCAGCTGCGAGCATCCATTCTGGAATAGAATCAATCACTTCATTATCAATTGGCATACTTTTCTATATGGTAGTCAAAGTATTATATTTTTTGTTTTATTTTTAGTAGAGTCCTGAAAATAAAATCAAAAGACACAAGTAGGCTTCAGTCACTAGTAGTAATTACGTAATTATGTCTTGGGAAACAAAACAGCTCGTTCCTGAAACTCAATCAGATGAAGATTTTATTCATTCATATCCAGAGTATATTGCAGAAATGGTTGAATGTTGGAATCAATTTCGAACAGAGCGATATAGAAATGATGAACAATTATTTGGATATACGACAAGTGTAATTGATGGGGAGCTTCCTGAATTATTTACAGATGATTTTCTTTCTATTCGAATGGATAATGAAGAGCAATGGCAAGCTGCGTGCGTTAGAACCCTTCAAAAAACAACTGAGTACTTGAACCCAGTAGATAACATTCCAAACTATAATACAGTAGCTGAATGGCCAAATGAAAGCATTCTATATGATGAGATGTTTTATCAAATTACGAAATATCGTTTTCGGATTGAAACATCAACTGGGGAAATGAGGCGATTTAAATTTGTTGAGCCAATTCAAAATATGGATTTGCTTAATGCAGAAACAGCCCCACCTGTATTAAACTTTGAAGATACTGATAATCCTACATTAGATGTATACATTGAAGAAGAAAATCCGCCAGACGGTCATGTTGAAATGCCATCTCATGTTCGGATGCAAGACCAGACTCAGAATAGTTTTTTCGAATCGGTCTTCCCATCGATTAATTTGCTTGGTGTATATACTGGAACGTTTTCAGTTGGAATTTTTGAAGTGAACCGAGAGAAAAGTAAAGAAGCAGAAAATGTGTTTAATCTATTTGGAATGTATAATGTTCAATTAGATATAGATAGATATACGAATGATATCTATTTAATTACATATAGTCAACAGAAGTATGAAGACTGTTTAGAATTTGCAGAGAGCGTCCCGAATGTGTCACTAGAAGATGTATACACTCTATTAGACTTGCCTGTTGAAGGAGCTAAACAGGTAACAAAGTTGCGAGAAAATGCGGTTGAATATGTTCACATTTTACCAGGTATAGAGTATGCTGTGTATGGTGTTAAAAATAATGAGATTTCTCCTGATTTAGCTCGATATTGGCCATATGTATATTATCGACCAGAGTTTTCTGTTTCTGGTGTTAAAACCTCGTTAGTAGATGCAAAAGAGTTGTATAACTCACTTCGAGATAATAAAAATATGTTTAGTCAAATTGAAGGAGATTCAGTAGAACCGTTAGTTGATGAATTTTTGGAAGATGCAGAACAAAATATTGGGTGGCCTGAAATGTTATCAACATTATATCTGCATCGGTTGTGATTTTGGCAAGGGTAACTTTGATATAGTGCAATCATACATTTCAGTATATATGGATAGTATGGTTTTACAAGTATTATTGTTGGTTTTTGTGAGTGTTCTGCCAATAATTTTTAGTTCTATCTTTGTATTTTCGCAGTATCAAAGGTACAAACAACAAGGCGACTTTATTTTTATTTTAAGTACTATTGGTGGTATTGGTGTTACTATTAGTTCACTTCTTTTAATAATTTCAACCATTCTATTTCATACTCGATTAGAATATGTAGTTGTTGACTTAATTTTTTCATCATTAGTAATACTAAGCACAAGTATTATACTGATTGGAAGTAGTTCACTATTAGAAAAAGATTTGCCTATATTTGATAGAAATAAGTAATATGGATGACTCTACAGTTATTGATGAGATTGACGATATTGTAAATGGAGCATTAATTAGCTATGTGTCATTTGGATTACAACAGTTTTTCTTAGTCACATTAGCATACTTAGTTTCCGTGTTTGTTTCACCGAGTGCATATGGTTTCATTTCTGTTTTCACTAGATTTCAATCATATTCAATGCGGATATTTGGTGGATTGAATACGGCTTTATTTCGAACATTACCACGGTTAGATAAAAGAGAGCAAAATGCAATTTTAACAGGTGTTATCCCACTACTTATCTTAGGGTGGGGTGTCGTTGGAGGAATAATTTATTCTTTGCGAAAAATAATAATACAGAATACATTACTATTGCCAAAACATGAGTCTGCAATCATTGCATTTACAGTAGTTTTGCTTCCATTTTTATTCCTTATGTTTATTTCAGGCGTATTTCGGATTTATAAATCTATGCGAATATCACATATCTTGTGGACAGTTGGAAGACCGTTCTTATTTGTTATAACAACATTTGTTCTACTATTAATCGCTAATTTTTCAATTTTGAATTTTTGGGTTATTTTGATTGGACTGTCAATAGTGACTGTTTTTGTTAGTGGATATCTATTGCATACACTTGAAGAATTTTGGTTTGTTTCACCGACTGTAGCAATAGAAGAATTATCAGATTTTCTTATTTATAGTGGATACTCGTCAATATCTACAATATTTAGAATATTGCAGTCTTCAACAACAATATTTATAGCTATTTATCTCTCTCCAATAACAGCAGGAGCAATTGGTGTATCTATGGTGTTAGGTGATATAGGAAGATGGCCATTAAAATCAATTAATCAAATTTTTCCACAAATTGCAACAAGAATATATGATGATAATGATATCTTTCTTTTAAATAATTTGTATGAGATAACAAGTGTGACAATTACTTTGTTTACAATCCCATTTTTTGCATTATATTTACTATTTGATGCGTCAATTATCGGTTTGTTTTCAAATTCATACAAACCATATTCATATACGCTAATAATCATCTCATTTGGTCAGTTGATTGCAAGTGTCTTTGGAAGTGTTGGATTGCTATTAATGATGACAGATAATGAAAGACCAGCATTAGTAATTCAATTTATTATGGCAGTTGTTACAATTCCATTATACTATTATATGAGCCGAACATTTGGAATTGATGGTGTTGCAGTCTCTTTCTTAATTGCAATAACAATTAATAACACTGTTGAACTAATTACGCTATGGTATTTTGAAGGATTATTCCCCTTTACAACCCGTCATATTTGGTTAACTCTTTTTTCAACTATAGTTTTTGGATTATTATATACAGTATTCACTTTTACAAATATACCAATTATAATACAACTTATACTATTTGTCTTTGGAGTTATACTTTATTATATCATTTCCAAAGAATATATTCTGACAGAAAATGATAAAATATTTTTGAACTCAATCAAGTCTCAATTTGTATAAAATAGAAACTTTTTTGGAATTACAGATTTACTATTTATACATGTCAACTCATTCAATAAATGGTGTTGGAGACGATACATTTGTTAATTGCCCAAGCGGGCTATTATATGGACCTGCAGAGGATGCAGAAAACATTTTTAATTATTGTCCATATTGTGGTGAAGATACAGAAAACAAAAACCATACTGTTGATAAAGAAATATCTGAAGTTTTCTGTGATAATACAATAATGTCAACATATCGATTTTGTCCAAACTGTAGCGTTCGAATCAAACCAAATTAACATACTGAATTTATTCGCTCTTTAAAAATCATTGAAGTAATAATTTTATTCAAAATTTAGAGTTTGTTAATATCGTTCTTTGCTGTGATTGTACAGTATAAACAGCTCTCATATAATCCTAAATGAAGCAGGAATAATACACTTAAACTACTTCCAATGTATGTAGTTTCAATAGCTAACAAGAAAGAACCTAAAAATCCAACGAAAAAGAAACCAATCAGAAGAGATGTTAATAATATGCTTACAATTAATTGTATTGTTTCACCTTTTGTTTGGTTCCAGCTTATAATAAAACTAGAAATTATTGATTCATTATTAATAGAGATGAGTGGAATTGTTAGTGAAAACCGATAGCCGAGATATATACCTGGTAAAACAAACAGAATTCCACTTGTGAATATAATACCTGTTAATATGCTTCCAGCAATAAGGATTTTCAAAAACTGTGATGGATTTAATAGTGGGTTTTCGACAGACGTTTTTGATTGTAGGTTGTGTGTCTCTACAGAGAGAATGCTAAATAGTAAAATCTTGCTTGCTAAAATTAATAATATAGAGATATAAAATACTGTTGAGGTGTGATTTTGTATTAAAAGGGCAAATAAGCCAATATAGAGTACCGCAATAACTAATGGATATTGTATATTTTTCATTGACGATTGTAACCCAAAATCAATTCGTTCCAATAGTTTATCTGTTTCACTTGAGACATATTCTAACATTAATTAATACTAACAACAGTTACATTACAAATATATTTTTCTGTCATCAAATCTTGTTTTCTTTGTATTCAGTGAGAGAAAATAAGTGCTTTTTTATTCTTGCGTAATATACTCTACAGTATGAGTTATATAGATGAAGAAGTTGAGACAATGAAAGATATTTTGACTGATATGACAGATGATTTTGTGTATGAATCAGAAACAATCTATCCTGAAGATATGTATTTTATTTTAAGTCTTTTAGAAGAATATTATCAGTCAAAAGCAGAAAATGAGTTTGGGAGTGTCAACACATGTGATGTTGCGTGGGTTTTTGCAAGAGAAATAGCAATGATTGTTTCAGAGAATGATGAGTTTAACTGGGTGAATGCATATTTTGTCATAAATGGACTATATGAATCGGCAAAGTCTGAGTTTTTAGACTACGGAGAGACATATGACTGGGACTCTCAGAAGCCAATCGAACATGCTGCTCAATTTGATATAGATTGTGAGCGGATAGAAGCTGATTCTGAAGTTGATGGATTTGAAGAAGTGTTTTCTGAGATTACAAAAACTCTTGACTTGTATATTACATTACCTGATGAGCCAGAAGAATCTGGTGAGGAGGAAGTCTCCAAACTAAAGAGTTTGATAATTTATCTCAGTTCAATAAAGAAAAGATATGCTAGTGATTTTATGTATGATATGTTAGAGAGTAGTGTTAGCTTTCAGTTAGTTCCATTGGTAACTATATTAGTAAAAGAGGATTTTGTTTCGCAGTATGAATTGTATGAAGGGCTTCGGATTGTAAGAGATTGGACTGAAAATCGTGCAAAGCGAGAATATAATATGTTGAGTGTTGGAACGTCAGTGTGAAAATATCACAACACAGCTGTAACTGAGTGAACTACAGCTCCGAGGAAAAAGGAGAGGGCAAGGAACGTTCGAGGGTCAATTGTAATTGTACTGCTTTCTTCTTCGAAATACCGAATCAATCCAGCTGATGACATAAGACCGCTGTTGTTCTGTCCACTTGATGACATAGTTATTTGATAGTAGTAGTATGATAGTATATAATACTTTTCCTATATGAGCGATTAGGATTCAAAAAGTTTATATGGTTTAAAGATATACATAGAAATATGTCTAACTCTTTGAAAAAGCGTAAGAGTTATCCGCTTTTTTCGTGACAGTTTCTTCTCTCTTTTAGTTAGATGAATCACTCGTAGAATGTCGTATATCGGTATCTAAGAAAATGTCACAAAATACAATTACAGAATTTACAACAAAAGTTGAATCGATTTCAGAATATACAGGCAGTGGAACAGAGTTAGTCTCTGTTTATTTGCCACCAGATGGTTCTCTATCATCTATGCGTTCTCGAATTAAAAATGAGTATTCTCAAGCACAAAATATTAAGAGTAAAACAACTCGGAATAATGTTCAAGATGCACTTTCATCTATTGAAACAACATTGCAATCATATGAGACAGTTCCTGAGAATGGATTGGTCATATTTAGTGGTGTTGTGAATAATGACTCAGATGAAAAGATAACAACTGTCTTTGACTCATTACCACAGCCAATACAAACTCAATTATATCATTGTGATGATTCGTTTTTCATAGAGCCATTAGAAACGCTTGGTTTAGATGAGAAGATTTATGCAATTCTTCTTATTGATAGAAATAATGCTGCGATTGGAAAAATGAAAAACGGTAATGTTGAAACAGTTGTCACATTCAATTCATTAGTTCCTGGTAAACAAAAGAAAGGTGGTCAATCACAACAACGATTTGAAAGACTCCGATTAGAAGCACTTGATAACCATTATCAAAAGCTTGCAAAAAAAGCTAATAACTTGTTTGTTTCAGAAAGACATGATATTAAAGGTGTATTAATTGGAGGGCCAGAAATTACAAGAAAAGAATTCATTGATGGAACATATTTACACCATGAGTTACAAGATAAAATATTATTCCAAACTAGTGTAACAAGCATTAGTGAAAGTGGCGTGTCTGAGATTGCAGAAAAAGCGTCTTCACAAATCGAAGAAAATGAAATTGCTGAACAAAAAGAGATTTGTAACAATTTCTTCAAAAAGATTGCATCAAATGAAGCAACCTATGGGATTGATAAAACCGAAAAAGCAATTTCATATGGAAGTGTTTCAACATTATTGCTTTCAACAAAGTTCTATCCAAATCCACCTGACGAAATTTCTTCTTTGATTGAACAAACAGAAGACTTTGGTGGAACAGTTGCAGTCATTCCAGATACATTTGATAAAGGTGAACAGTTTAAAAATGGATTTGGTGGCGTTGGAGCAATTCTTCGATATGAGATTGAATAATACTGATGTATCTCTTCAAAATAAAGTAAAAATTAGTTATTTTGGTTGATTGTTTCGGTTAGAATAGCAGACTATTCTTTACTCAACAATAGTGTATCCAGATTCTTGGATAATGTTGTGAACTCGGTCCTTATCTTTATGGTCGCCTTGGAGTAGGACCTTTCCTTCGTCTTCGTCTTGAGTGCCGCCTGCACCCACAGACTTCTTGAGTTCAGAGCTGAGTTCATCAACATCATTCTTTGCGAGACCTTTAATTACAGTCATTTTCTTGTCGAATCGCCTATCTTCGACTGTAATTGTTACCTCTGGGGATTCAGAGCGGTCAATATCGGTACAGACACACAGTTCTTGTGGAAGACCACAGTCGTTGCACATTTCTGCCATTATTCTGTGTTAGTACATATTGCTCGAATGGTTTTATACCTTACGATGCTCTCCTCTCATTTAACTAGTTTCTAGAGAAATGAAATCAACAGGTTTATATTCTATGGTTTTGTTTCTTACTATATAATTGAAAATTTTTCTAAGTGTATAAAAAAGACTTGGTTAATGTCAATTTTTTATAAAAATCTTTATTAACCCCATGTAATCGTATAGTAATTACAATGCAAGAAGCAGACTACTTTGAAGAGAATAGTAATGGTGAACAACAACTAGCAGCTGATGATGATACAGCAGTTGAAGTGCAAAATGATGGTGTTAGATTAAGCGTTGATGTTGTATCTCAAACAGGAAGTTCAGAAGTTTACACATATAATTCCGACGAAGGATATTATCGAATTAGTTCAGATGATAATCCTAAGTTAGCTACAAAACTTGATGGGCTTTTTAGAGCATTATCTAGAGAGTTTGGACCAGGGCAAATTACTCGAAATCCAAGTGATTCATATGAACTAGTTGTTAAGAGAGAGCAAGTTTCTCCACAAGAAGAGTCTAGTTCAGTTACATCTAGAACTAGTGGTGAATATGTTCTTTCACCAACAACAAACCATGATGTTCTTCTTGTTATCGATGAAGTATTAACTGAGTTGACTAACTGAATCTTCGCTCTTTAACTCAGATTAATTTCACTAGGCGCTTCCATAATAATTATATTTTCATCAGCCATCAATTCTCCTTTGTTACCAACTTCATTTTCTGGCGCATTTTCCCACGGTAATGTTTTTGTTGGAATAGAACGAGGAACTGTTTCAACATGGTTAAATCCAAGATGTTCACACAGTTCTCTTGTAATTAGATGAGTTGGAATTGGTTGTCTACTCATCGTTCTATTGGAAACAACCCATACGATTGGTCCACCTTGTTTAACAACCCGTCCAACTTGTTTCATTACTGCAAAATAATCTTCAAAGAAATTTACAGCATCATCAGCTCGACCATCCACCTCAGTTAATTCCTCAACGGTGCGTTTGAGTGCAGGTGAATACTCTTGAATCCGATTTGTTGTCTCATAATCATAACGTCCACCAAGCCCTGTTTTATCAACATCTAACATAGAATCCTTACTTTCATTATGGGCGATGATTGACAAATCACGAGAGAACTGACCATACGCAACAGTTGTTCGATGGTCTCCATATGGTGGGCTTGTAATAACACAATCAACTTCATTTGTGTCTAATTCATCCATTACACGAGAATCACTTTGGTAAACAGTTGTCTGTGCATTACTATTTACTTCATTTGAGAAATCTTTCACAGCATTAATTACTTCAATAAGTGAATCATCAAATAGTGAGACAACATCAGGTGTATGTGTTTCTCGCTTCTCTTCAGGCATTCGATATCGTTTAAACTCACCATTCCGTTGAAAGCTAACTTCACGGACAATGTTTGATAATGCAATTCTAAACAATCGACCAACTGTAGACCCATATTTATTTTCAATTGCATCTACTTTCTTCTCAATCTGAATTAACTGGGAAAATTGAGGCTGTGGGAACCACCCTTCATTAACATCAGTATCACTTTCTGAAATAAAATGAGTTGAATTAGAGTCTATTGAATCAATCTCATCATATTCATCCTGAATGTCTTTGATTGCATCATTCACACGTGTCCAATCCGTAATCTGTGTTGTCTTCGCTGTAGAAAGTTGGCATGCAAATGGATTAATATCAAATCCAATTGCAGAATGATTATGAAGATTTGATTCAACGAGAGTTGTCCCACTTCCACAAAATGGGTCCAATATGGTTTGCCCATCATCAAATCCAGACGATTCAAAAGCTGTAAGTAAACCATCTGGAATCTGTGGAATCATCCTTGCTGGGTACTTATGTAACCCATGTGTTAAATACTGAGTGTCAGCATTTTCAAAAGTCCAATCAATTTCTGCAAGAATATCTGATAAGTTTTCTGTATTCATTACTATAGTATACTATTTTCCGTTTAATAAAACCTTCTACTTTTGTTTATGGAAAAATGTTAAACCTACACACAATTAAATAAGACTAATGGACCATAGAAATATTGATGAACTAGACTGGAAAGAAATTGTATTTGGATATGTTTCTTTATCAATTGGTGTTCTCTTAATCGTAATTAATGTTGTCGCTTCATTTTCACAATACTCTGCACCTATTCCAAACTATATCGTCGGTGCATTTGTGTTAATTGGATGGTTAACATTAAAATATTCGTAAGCCTTTATTAATTGAAATATAATATATAAATATGAATCTAAATAAAATTTTACCTGCACTTTATGTTATTAATAAACACGCTAAAAAATTCTCAGATAAAGCTAGAAGAGCATATAAATCACAATCTCACACAGATGCAGATTTAAACAGTGAGAAAAAATCTGCATTATACGAAACAAAACATGATGTTCTATTGCACATTCACCCACAAGCTGATGATATCAAAAAACATCATATTGACGGAACAAAATATTATTATATAATTTTTAATATGGAAAATAACGAGTGGAAATTCCATATTCCAACCAACAAAATATCAATCAACAACTCAAGAGTGAGTACAACAGAAAAAATAAATTCATTTACAAAAGATAGTACAGTAGAACTAACAGATATGACATTGCAAACAGCATTGAAAACAATAAATACAGAATTAAAAATAAATCCAAACAAACATATCTCCAATGAACGAAACAAATGGCCATATGTCTACTAATAAATTGTTAACAGAATCTTTATGTAGATAGTCAGCTATATGAGTAATATATGGTCAGAGAAATTAGGCGGGTCGAAGTTCCACAAGAATTCTCAGCCGCAATTCTTTCAGATAATACAATAATTTTGATTATAGATGTATATATGTTCTCTTCAACAGTCATAACACTCCATTCACAAGGGGTCAAACAAGTAGTTCCAGCATATGACACTAATTCTATACAACAATATAAAAAAAATGGAATTATGGTTGGAGGCGAATCTCAAGCAGATTTTGATTTTTCAAACTCACCACAAAACATCTATGCAACATTTGGAATGATGAATGATGTACCAAATAGAGTTGCATTAACAAGCAATAATGGCGCAAAAAGAGCAATTGAAGCCATTGAAGCAATCGAAGAAGACAATATAGAAAATTCACATGTTATGATTGCAAGTTCAATTAATGCTAGTGCAACAGCAGAATATATAAACGAAAACTGGCCAAATCATTCCGTACTACTCTTATGTGCAGGAAGTAACGGTGAAGCAACTATCGAAGATGTTATTGGGTCTCTGGCCATCTCTCAATCAATTCGAAATGAAGATATTCCAATTGAAGAATATGAAGAAATTCTTTCAATGCTCCCTGCAGGACAAATGGGTAAAAACAACTCATATGACTGGCTTTCAGATGAAGATGTACATCATATAAGCACAATAGATGAGTTTCCAATAATTTCAAAATACAACTATAATACAAACTCTTTTGAATCAGAGAGACAATAATTAGTGTGAACACTTACTTTTGAACAAAAACCTTTTACTCATATCTGTTTTATATTTTAGTATGAGTGACCCAAAACTTGAAAAAATTGATGCACCGACTGACCCAGGTGACTGGATGTACTTAGGCGACCACCATGACTATAGCCATTACTGGGTGTATAATAAGAATGGAAAGGTTGTTTATGAATGTTGGATTGTAGATTATAGTGGTCTAAAAGGATTTAGAATGAAAGATTGTATTAGTGAGACACAAATTGCAGGCAGAGATATTACAGATGCAAAAGTTGCATTAGATTTTGCTGATAGAATGATGACACAAATTGAAGAACATGGTGAAATTGTTAATGCTTCATTTGAATGGCCTTAACTCATTCAAAAATAGAAACACTTAAAAAATATAGTATTCTATAGTTTTATATGCCCCCTATAACAGATTCAATCACATTCAGGTTAGAAAATTTTTCTCCAAATAAGATAACAGTCGAAGGGAATGATAATATTTATCAAGTTCCTGGAGCGTGGTTCCGAGTTATTGATAGTGACCATCCAAAGAAAGGATTGGAGTTTTTGCTTCCGTTAAAGCACCCCGAGTATGATGAGTCAATCCAGCAATCGTTATTGTCATATAATAGTGGAGAACCTCTAACAATGAAGTGTATTGCTGATAACGAAGAACAGACTGCGTGGAGAGTTTATGAAATTATTTCTGATTAATATACTTTTAACAATACAATCTGAAAGTGATTAGAAACTAGTCTTTGTATAATAAAAACAGAAGTTTTAATACTCTAGTAACTGAATTTGTTAATATGAAACTGTTAGGAATTTTGAGGGGGGACTCTGCCTCTAACAGTACTGAGAGTTCAGGGTATTATGAGCGTGTTCCTATTCGAGTTGGAGAATTTGCGCTTGTTGAAAATTCAGAAGGTGAAATTGTTTTTGAAACAACAAGCAGAAAGTTTTGTGATGATGGACCAAAAATTGTTTTGCGAATTTCTAACTCTCAGTCAGGTTGGTCAGTTTCTTGTTCACAAGGTAGCTATAATTGGAATCTTACACCCAGTGTTGATTTAACTTATGAACGGGTTGCTAGAAGACGAGCAATGTGGCATGCAGCACAATACATGTCAGGACAAGATTTGTCTCATGTTAAGAGATATACAATAATGCATCAAGTCAATAATGAAGAAACAGCAGATGTGTTCGAAGATGATGCATTCTTTAAAAATGGTGATGCTGTTACAAATGACCCGTTTGGTGAATTTTTATAACATATGACTAAAAATATAATATCTCTCAATATGTTTGGATTAGGATAGAATCACTCAAAGTGTTGTATTAAAGATACTGTTAAACTAATAGTATAAATTTTAAGTATTTGTATTAAAATATAAATCCTATGGAGAAATCGTTTGATGAACTTATTGAAGAAAATCGACAAACTTGTGCAGAAAGTATTGGAGTGACTGTTGAAGAGTTTGAATCAATGAAGTATTCAGAGATTAAGAAACGAATGAGAAAAAAGAAACGAAATGAGTTCATTAATGCACGGTGGTTTGGTTCGCTTAGATTACGAATTAGAGACTGGATTTACCGAAAGAGAGGCGGTGGAAAATCAATTATTTATGGCAATATATATGAGTGAAAAACAGTAACTCTTTAGCCAACGACACAACAATTATAGTATATGTCAGGTCCAAAATTTGTCGCTGAACAGAAATTTACTGATGGAACAATTGAGCAAGTTGATTTAGACGGGAATCGAGTTGGGTATACTGGACAATTGAATGGAAAAGTTGCATTTCTTTGGATTCAAACAGAGTTATATGCGAAAAGTGATTTTCATGGGGATGCGTATAGTATGAGTATTCCATTGAAAGAAAAACTTGCTGATATTGGTGTAGAGTCAATTTATGTTTTTGATGCTGAAAGTTGGATAACATTAGATGATATTAACGAGGGTGAAGAATTACTAAAGGATGACTCATTCTTTAACGAAGAACCAGACTACGACCAATTGGTTGTGTATGTTGAATCTTGGAAGTGAATTAATGGTCATATCCATATATTGGACCAAGATTACTTAAACATACAAGTATGCTGATTCTTGAAAGTCAGTAAACGAGACTGTTTTCTCTTCTTCACCCGCTGTAATATATACAACAAACCGTTCTTTGTCTTCTAACACCAACTCTGTCATTCGACAAAGTTCGCCTTCATAATAATATGCTCTATATGGAACAATTTCTGAAGTACTTAATGGTGGTTAGATAATACTCTATGTTTTTCAATATGACCACCCATATAAACCATAATAAAACCAACAATTAGAAAAACTTTCTCTATATTGTTTAAACTCAATTCAACAACCTCAGACAACATACGTATATATTCAGGGATTCCAATACAAATACCTCGCCTATAAGATTAAAATCGAAGCTTTTATCTTAGCAAAAATAGAAAAATATATTATGAGCGGCTCTACACTGCAAATTACACTAAAGATGAAGCAAAAAAGATTTTAAAGGATTTGAAAGACGAACATGTAAGATAACGAAGTCTCTTATCAAGTCTGAAAGTGACATTACATATACAGATATTCAAAATCTATTTGGTACACTTACGAAAGCTAAAGCTGAAGTTGGAGACATTAAAGCTAAGCACAAACTCAAATGGAGCGATGCTTCACGAGAAGAATTCCTTACGTCTCTTCGTAGATGTTATGAAGAAAATGGGAAAATTACACAGTCTATCCTTGCAGAAACAAACATGTATCCAAGTCCAAAATACATCAGCGATGAGTTTGGGAGCCTATCAAAAGCAAAATTAGAGACTGGGATTAGCGATTTAGAACAAATCAGACTCTCTGATAAACAACTTGAAGAGCTTAAACCTGAATTTATTGCACAAATTGAAGCCTGCGAACAGAAATATGGTCGAGTCTCTGAAGAGCTGATGCGAGAAGATGTGGAATTCTGGAATCCTGGGTATATTAAGAAGGCATTTGGAACATTCAGCAGAGCCAAACAGAAATCTGACTTGGACAGTTCAGCTCAAATCCATCTGACTAACTCTGAATTAGAGACTATTAATGCGGAAGTTAAAAATAATGATTATAAACGAGAACTTTTGATTGGATGTATTTTAGGAGACGGTACAGTACATAAGCCACCTAGGAAATCTGCAAAATTTACGATGGAGATGGTTAATAAACCGTTTCTTAACTGGTTGTCAGATGAACTAGGAGATATAATTGGCCACCTTACACAGAGAGCAACAGCAGAGGAACTTGCTGATAAAAACAAAGAATATGGCTATACAGTAAATGAAGAAAATTATAACGATATTTATTATTTGCAATCACGGGCAGTTCCTGAATTAAATGAATTCTATGAATGGTACGCTTCAGGGCAGAAACGTTTCCCTGACTCTCTTGATTTAACTCCCACAATCACTAAGATGTGGTATTGCTGTGATGGGAGTCTTTGTGAAAGTGAGTATTGCGTAATCTACTCTGCAAATGAAATCGACAGACCTGAATATCTTTTGAGCTTGTTTGAAGACACTCCATTTAACCCTTCTGTCCATAATGGTGGCGGTGGTGTTATTCAATTTACAAAAGAAGAAAGCCGAAAGCTATTAGAGTGGATGGGCAAAGCTTCACCAGGATTTGAATACAAATGGGAACTTGATGAATAAGTTTTAAATATCGTTAGCCCTAATTAAATTTTATGTATGAAGTACCGACCACACGGATTGACGGTGAATATACTCACGCTATTGTCTTCCTACCTCAAGAAGAAATTGAAGAAGAATGCTATAACCAGATTCAAGATATGGTCAACCACCCTGCTTTCCAAAATCCTGTGCGAGTGATGCCTGATTCGCACTGGGGCGCAGGAGCCGTGATAGGTTTCACAATGCCTCTAACGAACCGTGTTAGTCCTAATGTAGTGGGACTTGACCAAGGCTGTGGGATGTTTACTGTTAAGCTCAATAATTTCGACTTTGACCCAAATAATCAGGAAGACTTGCTCGAAATAGACGAGCGTGTTCGAGATGCAGTTCCGATGGGTCGAGAAGTACATAGTGGAGCAGCTTACCATATGAAGGATGACTTCCCTTGGGAAGAATTTGCTTCAAAATGGGAGAACTTTGCTATGAACCATCTCGATGACAATATCAATTTTGGCGAATACCATCCTGATGATTTTAACCCAGATATTGAATATTTCAAAGAGCTGTGCCATAAGGTTAGTTATGATATTAATCGGGCTATTGCCTCAGTAGGTTCATGTGGGGGGGGTAATCATTTCATTGAGTTTGGTCTTGATAGTGATGGTGAGTTGTGGTTGACGATTCACTCTGGTAGCCGTGGTATTGGTAAATCAATTGCTGAGTATCATCAGGAGCGTGCTGAACGGTTGCGGAATATTGAAACGTCTCGGGATGCGCTTCGGGAGTTGCCTGATGAGTATTTGGAGTATGTGAAGTTTGACCTTGATGAGGTGAGTGATAACGACTTGTTGAAGTGGTTGCAGGGTGGTATGGGTGAATCGTTTGTGGATTATGAGGCTCTGAAGGAAGAGTATGCGGGGACTGATGAGGCGGGTAAGATTGAGGAAATTGGGAATTCGTTGAAGACGGCCATTCCTGACCATAATGGAGATGGTGCTGATGACCTTGCGTATCTTGAGGATGAGGAGGCTGTTGAGTATTATGTGGACCTTGCGTTTGGGCAGACGTATGCGAGTGAGAGTCGGAAGACGATGGCTCGGTTAGCGGCTGATGCGATTGGTGCTGATATTGTGGATGAGATTGAGGCTGTGCATAATTATATTGATTATGAGGATGGGATTATTCGGAAAGGTGCTACGCCTGCTCGTGAGGGGCAGCGTGTGATTATTCCGATGAATATGGCTGATGGGACATTTATTGCTTGTGGGAAGGGTAATGATGAGTGGAATCAGTCTGTGTGTCATGGTGCTGGTCGTGTGATGAGTCGGACACAAGCGTTTGAGGATTTATCTGAAGATGAACATGCTAATTTGATGGGTGATACTGTGGCGACTGAGTTGCCGCTTGATGAGAGTCCAATGGCGTATAAGAATGTTCAGTTGATTAAGGATATGATTGGGCCAACCGTGGATATTGTTGACCATCTTGACCCTGTTCTGAATTTAAAATCTTCGGATTGATTGCATATCGAATATTATTTTGTTGACTACAAGTTGGTTTCATTTCAGATTTGTCTATAAACGGTGAGGGGCTGAGTAAGACAGCAAGTACAGCTATTTCGGGGATTGACCCTGAGGTGCTTCACTTTTGTTTTATATTAGTTAGTTTTTTAGTACTGGAAAATATTTTTGTTAGTGTATATGATTGACTTTGAAGAATGTAAGATTCGGTCGTTGTGTCATCCAGCAAGAGGTCATGGGAGTGACTTATCGTCTCGGTTGTCTGATGAGATTACGAAAGTGGCGGATGAACAAGCCGTTGAAGTAGATGAATATATTGAGAATCGTGAATATGATAGAGCTAGTGATTTACTTGGTGAGATGATTGAGCGGTTAGAAGAGTTAGAGGATAGTGTTCGTTCGGATAGTGAAATTGCTCATCAGTTAATTTATGATGAAGTTGAGAATAAGTCCTATCATGGTCGGATTGTTACTGCATCAAGTGAGTACGATGAAGAGCCGTGTACGCTTGGAGCATTAAAAGCAGCAAAGCAGGATTTGGATTCTCATCCAATTTAAGTTTTTAAATTTCAGTGTTGCTTTCCATTTTTTGTAAGAGAGTATGTACTAAAATCAACAATTGGGGAGATTTCTTCATTTTCATGGTTCCATCGAATCTGTTCTAGTTCTTCACTGTGTGGATATGTGAGGACAGTAACATTTGAAAGTTCCATACTTCCGAACCCATACCAGAAATCAGTAACTACTTTAAATTTAATGAGAGCAATATTTTGTTCATTTTTGAGTTTTTTAGAGTTGATATTTATTTCATCAAACTCATCATTTGTTGTTCCTTGTTCTAAGATGGTTGCTATTGTTTCAGTTACAATTCTTCGAGATGAAACAGTAAATATTGGTAATGGAGAGGTGGGTTCGTCTGATATTTTAAGTTTTAATCCTTGTATGGCAAATGCATTCTGTAAAACCCTATTTTGATAGTTTTGTGGCATTACTGTTACTTTTCTGTTGTTATTTAAAAACTTTATTCTAGTTTTAGCCTAATTTAGAGTAGGCGTGTTCCAGTTTTCTTTGGCAATCCGACTTCTGTAACACGATTGATTACTTTGTCTATGTTATATTTTGTTCGACATAGTTCTACATCATTTTCGTCTGTATCTACAATTGCAAAAGCAGCTCGATTATCTTTATCACGAGGTTGACCAACGCTACCAGGATTGAGAATCAATCGTTCATCAACCATTGCTTTGTGCTGAATGTGTGTGTGACCAAGCCAACATCCTTTTTCACCATCAGTTAGTAATGGTCTCATTCGAGCGAAATCACGTGGTCGAACATATTTGTCTGTTTCTGTTGGGTGACTATGAACAATTTTGTATGTAGTGTCATTTCCACACTCTAGTTGCATTTTCTCAGGTAAGTTTTGAACCCATGTGTATTGTTCATCAGAAAGTTCTTCTTCAGCCCACAATAAACCTTCATAAGCCATATTATTCTGTTTATATACAGATGGGTTTGCTACATCCCTGTCATGATTCCCCTGAAGTGTAACATCACACCAATCACGAACAATTTCAACACATTCCGAAGGCCATGGATTATAACCAATCACATCACCTAAACAAATCACCTTGTCTGGATTGTGTGTTTGTACTGCTTTCTGTACAGCTTTCAGTGCAGGTAGATTACTATGAATATCAGATATAACTGCAATCTTCATATATAATAGAATGATTTGAATACATTTAACTCTTATTATGTGTTCTGTTAGATAATCAAAAGATGTTTATACAGATTTTTCATATATAATAACTATGAATCAAAGTAAACTAGCTGTTTGTCAATTTGAGTCAGATATTGGAAATAAAAAATCTAATATTAACCAAATTGAAGATATAGTAAGTCAATTACCAGACGAATCTCAAATAGCTGTGTTTCCTGAACTATGTGTTTCTGGATACACTATTGACAAAATAGAAGACTATGCTGAAACAATCCCAGGAGAATCAACACATAAAATAGAAGAAATTGCAAGAGAAAATAACATTATAATTGTTGCAGGAATGCCTGAAAAATCAGATGGGAAGTTGTATAATTCAATTGTTATTGTTGGAGAAAGTGGGTTGAAAGAAGTGTATAGAAAACAATATCCAACGGGTGGAGAGTTAGATAAATTCACTCCATCTGATAATCAAACAATAATTGAAACAGAATTTGGTAAAATTGGGTTTTTAATCTGTTATGATATGAGTTTTCCAGAAACAATGTTGGAGTATGCAGAGGAAGAGTGTGATATTGTTGTTGTTAGTTCAGCTTGGCGAAAGGGTTGGCATGATGATTGGAGAGTATTAGCGAGAGCAAGGGCGTTAGAATCGACAGCATATATTATCGCATCAAATGCGAAGGGCTATCAAAACAACAGACATAATGGCGGAGAAAGTATTATTGTCTCTCCAAAAGGTGACATTCTCTCAAATCTAAAAAGTTATCGAACATCAGCAACTGTTGAATTTGACCAAGAATTAGTAGATGAAGCTCGTAATGTATACAATCCAGTTATTAAAGATAGAGAGAAAATTAATCAGTATAAAAATAACAATTGAAGTTCCGTCCTTCTTATATTCTTCAAAATTAAAACAAAGATTTTAAATAACTTTGGACCGTTCTTCTTCTTATGAAAGAGTATCCAAAAGTACCTCGTTTTAATCACCCTGTTATAATTGGTGAACCAGAGGATGATGACATGTATGATGATAGTGGTAATCTTCCACCTGAGATTGAAGAGGAGCTAATAGAGGAATCTGATTTTTATAATTATGATGATTTGATTGTACTTGAAAAATATGATGGTGGAAATGCTCGAATAATTTTATATGAAGAGAGATTTCATGATGAATATTCGGATGAGGTACTAAATGTAGAACCAAATGATGGAGAATTAGTATTTGGTTCAAAAGGAGTTGTGCGTGGAACACATACAATGGAAAAAACATCAATTGAAGGTGTAAATACAGACCCAAGTGTTGATGGAGCATTTGACAACTTTTTCGAATATTTAAGCTCTAATATTAATATCGATGCAATCCGTGAGTATCACAACACATATGGTCCGCTAGTTTTCTTTGTGGAGAATATGGTTCCACACACGCTAGATTATACATATTCTGATGACCCACCACCAGCGATGATAGGATTTGATGTTTTTGTTATTAGAGAGGGGTCTTCAGAGAAACCTGCGAATCCATATGATGAAGATTTTACAGGGTTTTTAGATTTGTCTACAGCATTGGATATGTTCCGTGCGGTTGGGATTGAACCAGCGACTGTTGTTGAAAGTTCTGTTGGTAGCGATTTCAATCCTCTTGATTATAATGTTCCACAGTCAAGTGTTGCTCCGATTAAGGCAGAAGGGGTTGTGATTCGAAGTGACGAGAATAATCAAAGAGTGAAACTTCGAACGGAAGAATTCAAAGAGAAACAGAAAGAAAGCTTTGGGTTGCGTCCTGATGAAGCTGAGAGTGGGGAAGAATATATTGTAGCAAACTTCTGTTCTCCGACTCGGATTCGTAAGATTATCAATAAAATGGTTGTTGATGAAGGCAAAGAGTTTGGATTACATTTAAATGATGAACTCTATCCTAGAGTTGTTGATGATATTTGGGATGAACATTATCATGAAATTAAGAACATGAATATGTCATTTAATCCGTCTGAAATTAATCCGCTTGTTGCAAAACGATGTATTAATGAACTTCGCAAGATTAAGAAGACTGCTGAATTAAATGACCGACACCCGACTGAAATTTGGGCAAACTTTTAGTCTTAGAGATTTTGAACAATCCATTCTTCTTCATTTTTTGTTACAATTCCTTCGTTTGATGTGCAGACGTATTCAATTTGTCTTGCTTTTGATGAAGAAACATCGGTAATTGGAATTACGATTTCGGTTACTTTTGAAAGATTTGCGTTCTGTTTTGTGAATGTTACATCCATGTCTTCTAGTTCAGAACAAATTACATTGAGTGCCATTACTATATTGTAGTTGTTTTTTACCTAAAAGAATATCGGTTTTATTTTTTGGATGCTAAAAATATATTTCTTATAGCAAAAACTTATATGCTTTAAAAACCACAGTACTTATAACTATGAGAAAAATGCCAAGTATTGGAGTTGTATTATTGCTTTTAACAGCTGGTTGTATGGGAGTTGGATTAGATGGTGCATCATATGATGCTCCACCTGCTGTAGTTGGAGACAATGTTGCTGAAGACAATCAATATAAGCTCTCTGGAGTTAATGAATTTGAAATGAATCGAACAGTTAATATTTCAGAGAATAGACAATATAATATTAATGCAAGAAATTGGGTAACGACATACCAGAAAAAGGGAGCAATCTCACCAGATGTTACATCTGAAACAATTGAGAATGAAACTCTTGGAATGTTTGCTGTTGTAAGCACTCCATCTGTTGAAATTGCAGGGACTGAATTGAACCCATTAGTTAAGACTCCAATGGGCGAAGTGTTAAAGCGTGTAACACAAGAAAGTGAGAATCTTGAAGTTCATGAAAAAGTCGGTGAGTCAAATGTAACACACAAACAGACAGGTCAAAATGTTACTGTTGAAAAATATGATGCAACAGTTGCATTATCTGAGTCAGGTGTTCAAACAGAGACATATATTCATTCTGCAGTAGTTAAGACGGAAGATGCTGTTCTTGTTACAATTGGAATGTATCCTGCCCAAGTTGATGATGAAGCAGCAATTCTTGATATGATTCAAAGTGTAGAAACGACCGAGGAACCACCAGAAGTTGATAATAGTACATCAACAGATTATAATACGAACACTACCGATTATAATAATTCATCTGAGTGAAGCAATTGGGTTTTAATTTCTGTCATAACTATCTGATTTTGTATTGAAGTTTTCTATATTATTGTATACCAAATTAGTGTGTGTTTTGAGTGATAAAATGTAGCTTGATTGTTATGTTTTTTGCTGAAACCAAGACAAGTTTTATATACCGACATACTTCTATCCTATAAGTAAGATGACTTGGAAAGATACAGTACATCCTATTCTCAGTAAATTGCCGAGTATCAATCGGCCAGAAGGACACGTTCCGTTCAATAAAAAGCTTATGTGGACTGGACTTGTATTGCTCGTGTATTTTTATTTAACTAATGTTTTAGTCTTTGGACTACCAGCATCAACAACTGGTACTGACGTATTCGGTCAGTTCCGTTCTATTCTTGCTGGTGGGCAAGGAACAATTCTAACAGTTGGTATTGGTCCAATTGTAACAGGTTCTATTATTCTACAGTTGCTTGACGGTGCAGATTTACTTCCATTAGATACTGAAGAAGACCCAAGAGACCAAGCGTTATATCAAAACATTCAGAAGGCGCTTGTCCTTGTTGTAACAGCTTTGACAGCAAGTACAATGGTATTCTTTGGTGGGTTCTTACCTCCAGATACAAACCTAGCACAATCCCTTGGAATTTCAGTCGGAATGCTCAAAGCCATCATGTTTGCTCAGGTCTTTGCAGGCGGAGTAATCATCCTCTACTTAGACGAAATTGTATCTAAGTGGGGTATTGGCCAAGGTGTTGGCCTATTCATCATCGCAGGCGTGAGTCAACGATTATTCGGCGGAATCTTTAGCATTCCAGCATTAGGCGCACCAGGGGTTCTGTACAACTGGTATTCAATCATTATGGGTGAGGCATCTATTGGAAGTGTTTTCACTGCCGATGGATTAACAAACCTATTCTTAGGTGTTGGAAGTCTCCTAGCAATAATCACAACAGTTGTGATTGTAACTGTAGTTATCTATGCAGAGAGTGTCAGAGTAGAGATTCCAATCTCACACTCACAAGTGAAAGGCGCTCGTGGAAAATTCCCTGTAAAACTAATCTATGCAAGTGTCCTCCCAATGATTCTTGTAAGAGCATTACAAATGAACGTTCAGTTCATTGGACAAATCATCAATCGACAACTCGGTCCAAATATGCCACAATGGTTAGGTGTATACTCTAACAGCCAACCAGTTGGTGGAGTATTCTACTACTTAGACCCAATCCAGACACCACAAGATTGGATGTGGTGGCTAGGGCAATCTAGTGCAACACAAGAAGTCTGGCAAATTATGCTCCGAGTAGGAATTGACCTAACATTCATGATTGTTGGTGGCGCAATATTTGCCATCTTCTGGGTGAAAACCACAGGAATGGGTCCAGAATCTACAGCAGAACAGCTTCAAGGAAGTGGAATGCAAATCCCTGGATTCCGAAAAGACCCTAAAATCTTCAAGCGTGTAATGGCTAGGTATATCCCATATGTAACCGTTATTGGTGGAGCATTAGTCGGAGTCCTTGCAGTAATGGCTAATATGCTTGGAACAATCGGTGGCGTCACAGGCACAGGGTTGCTCCTTGCAGTCTCCATTACATACAAACTCTATGAAGAAATTGCAGAAGAAAAAATGATGGATATGCATCCAATGATGCGGAAAATGTTTGGAAACGATTAACGCAGTCTAATTTTTTAATATTCTGTATCAACTTCTGCGTCTGGTCCTGCATACTCAGGGTCGCTTCCTCGATATGCACCATCAACTCTTCGAACTCTATTGAATGTTGTATCAGGACCAGAATCATGTTCAATAACAAGCTCTCCTGATTCTTCATCAAATGAGTAATCACTAACATCTTCAAGTGTGATTTTTCGACGCCCTTTTCGAACTTGTGTAAATACAAATGTTACATCAACCATATTATATAGAATAAATTGAATGGTTTAAAATCTACCGAAAATGAAGAAGTCAGAGTATAAATATTTTTAACTATAGAGTCTATACAATATTGTATGTCAGTTACAGTTGCTCTATACGAGTATGAAGAGTCAATGGATGATGAAATTTTAGCTTCAATGGGCGTTAAAGGTGGAATTATAGGAAAGCTCCAAAAGAGTGATATTTCACTTGAAGAAGAACGAGAATTGCTTGATAGTACAGATAGTTATTCTGTTGGGAGTAGTAATTATGAATTCCCTCGTAGAATACTTGATGAAGTTAATGGATTAACAGAAGTTGATGAAATCTTCCTTAGTATGATGGAAGCTGCGGCTGAAAAACTTGCCGAAGAAGATGAGGGTTACTATTCATCTAAAGAAACAATCGAGTGGCTAAAGGAACGGGAAGGTGAGAAGATTTTCGCCCAAGGACTTTGAATACAAACAAAGATAAAAACATTTAAGTATAATACGGTACAACTGATTACTATACGGGTGAATGGTCTAGTTCGGTTATGACGTGGCCCTTACAAGGCTGAGGTCGGCGGTTCAAATCCGCCTTCACCCATACTTTAGATACTATCGGGGTCTGTTTTTTCTCCAAGTGCTTTCTTTGCTTTATCTAATGTGTCAAATGTATCAACGAGAGTTACAGTTTCCATAGATTTGTTCCTATTTGGCCAATAATTTAGTATAAATCCTGCATTAGAGTTCCAATCGTTATCTTCTAACGAAGCATCAACTATATAATATACACAATTTGCCTCCGTTGAGTATAATGCTCTAACAATACTTTCGCTTTTTTCAAAAGATTCTTCTGTTTTCCAAGCCATATATAATATATCAAATGCTGTCTCTAAAAAGGTTTTGAGTACGTGTTAGAATCTTTTCTTCATCGCTAATCCAAATAGAAATGCCTTTATGAATGGGTGTAGAAATTACACCTGTTATGTCAGAAGAAGCAATGAGAATACAAGATGGTACACCTGTATTTGTTACCGATAAAGGCGAATATAGTGAAGAATTCCCAGAAGAACATATTGTTCATCGTTCAGATTCAGAAGAGACAAAATTTAGAGTGTATGGTTTTGTTGGAGAACATGGTGATTTTGAAGAACAGTCTTGGGATTTTGATAATCAAGATGAAGCCATTGAAATGGCAACAAAAATCTATGGGCAGACTGATGTAGATAAATTCTCTCGGTCAGGTGAAGTGTTTGAAGTTGAAGTTCATGAAATCAACAAGTGAATCTCTCAGAAGTACTCTTTTACTTGTGTGATTATTTCATCTCTTTTTAATTTCGCCACTGTTTTAATGCACTTTTTATCATGAATTTTAGAAGCTTTTTCAAATGAAATTGTTGACTCATTTTGTTGAATAGATAATAATGATGGAACTTGTTCTTTATTTATAAATGGTTTTATTGTACGCCCAACTTCCTCTATCTGAATTTTAGTAAACTTAGAGATATCATACTCGGATTCAATGATTGCTTGCTCTCCTAAATCAAACATTGTCATTTGTTCAGTTGGTGAACGAATCAAACAATCAGTGTCCATTTGGTGGCTCTCCATATGGTAGATGTTTAAATTAAAAAATATAATGTTTTTGCAAGTACAAATTAATATAAATCATCAATTTAATATACTTTGAAGATAACATGTGAGGATATGTGGTATCAAATTTTATGTCCGTTTGAAGGGGCTAGTGGAGAAGGAAGACAAGAAGAAATTTACATCGAGCTGGAAAGTGATTTCAATTCACAGGAAGCATGGGATTTAGTATTGGAATATGAAGATAAGATTTCTGTTTTTTGGCAACATTCAATTGATGAGGAAGCATATATCAAAATTGGCGATGTAAGTGATGAAGAAATTAAAACACTAGTTAGTGATGTTTACAATCCTAATTTTGCTTTATTTAATGATGGGCGAGTGTTTAAAATGGAATATATAAATGAATGTGAATGGGTTACAAACTAACGAAAAGTTTATATTACGCAATGTATTAATTCTAACTGCCGTTTGTGAGGCTTTATATCACAACAGGTTTGATGATTGCCTGAGATGAAGGTCATCATTTTGGGTGGGCGGTTCAACTCCGTCCTGCCTGAACGGAGGACGCCTCACGGTACTCCATGGGGGTAACTCCCCCACTATTCATAAATCATAACCTTTATATACATCAAAGTATATAACATAATATATGATGGTCGCACAATACGCTGCACAAGACCGAAATTCTACTTGTGAGTGGTGCGGCTGTGGTTGTTTAACCACGTAATCGTTCTGTGAATTCTTATATAATGTAAAAGTTTGCAGATGAAACAGAACAAGTTTTTAAACCCACATCAAGGAGTAGCTCAGTCTGGTTAGAGCCATCGGGTGTAGACCCGTTGTGAGTGTCATACTGTGAACCAAGTGGCTCTTGAAAAACAGTTGAGGTATAGAACCTTAGCCAGGTGATATATCAATAGTGACCGCCGAGAGTTCAAATCCTCGCTCCTAAAACTTGTCAGGGTGGCAGAGTCTGGCTTAACGCCTCCGCCTGCAGAGCGGATGTTCGTCGGTTCAAATCCGACCCCTGACTTTAACCCACAATTATTCAGAAAAATTATCTTTCAAATTCTCTATCACTTCCTCGTCATCTGTTTTGTTCACCGTTTCTTGTAATTCAGCAATATGTTCAGGAACCTGACTTTCAAGTTCATATTCACCACCGCAATTGAGACATTTAGGTGGTAATACAGTTTCGTATTCAACTTTTTCAAGTTCTTCTGTTTCAATCATCCATGAACATTCAGTACAATACAGATGAGAAATCCAACTAGCAAAAATATCAAAATCACATTCTTCTGGAGAAAAACCGTAAAATGAACCTGGATATGTGACCTCAAATGAAAAATCTGCATTTAATAAAATATCAATTAATTCATATACTGTCATATGTCCATCAAATCCACTTTTAATACTATTTCTATATATAGTCTCTGAATCTTCACTTGTAGTGTTTCTCACTGTTAAATCACCGCCTCGATATCGAATATATAGTTCTTCGTTTGATGATGTTTTTGCAGACCAGCTTGTTGGACAAGCTATACATTCCCTAGTCATTTCTACAATATTTTTTGTCATTATCATATATACACTATAAACCCATATAAAACTTCACAAATCAAAATAAGCAATAGACTTATTATCAAAAAGATTGGACTAATAAATATGACTACTAAAGCAAATAGAAGAAAATTCATCTCAGCATTTGGAAGTATTTTTTTAACAACTAGTATTGCAGGATGCTCTGAGAACCAGAAAAAATCAGAAAATTCTTCAAACTCATCTAATGGAACAGTTGCTCCAACAGAAAACACATCATCAACAGATTCTACAACTAATGAGTCAACAGAAACATCAACAGAAAATACAGATAGTTTAGAACCTGAAACACCTCGGGGTGAAGCTGAAGATACTATGAACGGAAACACAATTGAAACACTTGAGAATTATCGATTTGTAGCACAAAACCCAGATGATTGGGTTGGTTCAGAAATTCAAGTTAATAATGTTAATTACTCTGGAACAAACAATAATTATAGGAGATTTCGTGCATTTTACGAGTCTGAAAATGTCGGTCGTCCATTTTACATAAAAGTAACAGATACATTCGAATCAAATGAAGAAATATCATTTACAGGGACAGTTGAAAAAATAGAGACAATTCAAGATGTAAATGTAATATTTGTTGAAAATGTATCAATACAATAAACATAATATGTTATCTTTTACACGATAGTTATTGGAGGATATGTGTCACAAAAATCATCAACAACAGATTGTGTAACTAAAACTTCAAAAAGCACTTGAGAGTCACCAAATGGTTTTACTCCAAGTTGATTAGATTCTAGATTTGAGGGGTCATATTTTACTGTTGGATTAAGATAATGTTTTTGAAGAAAATCAGTTGAGAATGGGCGATGTGATTTCGCTTCTTTATTATAAACCACATGCGTTGAAGAAGGTGTCTTAATGGAAACATTTCCTTCATAGTTAAAATACCATTCAAGTCCATCTAAATATAGTTCTTTACCCTGTCTGATGGATTTAATCGTTACTGTATCAGGAATCATTTACCTATCACCAAAAATATAGAGAAGTGCTTGCACTATGTGTTGTTCCACTTCTTGTTCTAGTTTTTCCGTCACTTGTTCGAAGATATGTATCAAATCCATTCTCTTCATACCATTCTTGTATTTCTTCCCAAAAAGAACTATTATAACTCCCGTTTTGAATAGACATAATTTCACCAAAGTAGTCCCCAGTTGGGCATTTTCCTCCAAGTACGTGGTTTTCTCCTCCTGTAAACGGACCAAGAGTTCTAGCACGTTTAACTCCATTTGGAGCAATTAGATAATCATTTTCATCAAAAAGCTCGTCTTCGTGTTCAACCATATGTCTACTTTGATTATGAATGAACAAAAGTGTTTTGAACATCTTTGAACTTGGTTAACACCGTAACTCTTATATATATCCCACTACAAGAACTAATTAGCCTGGTTGAAGCTTACGGCCTTGCACGGAATTGGTGGTGTCCGTGTGTAGGATGCAAACTTCAACATGGTCGAAACTAATGTTAGTAAGCATTAGGTTCCTGGGGAAGGGCGTCAATGCCCTGAGGGAACTACGACCTCCCAGGTGTTCTATTCATACACTTTTGAAACAAGTAGTACAGCAGAGTGAAATTTAAAACCACTAGTTTTATTATTATACATCCCATATTTTCAGGTATGCATGACGATGAATTTCCCTGTCCTTGTGACGCTTGCGATTCATTTTCTCTAGCACGGAATGAATACTGTGTTACTTGTGTTCATTATGGATGCAAGGGTAAGAAAGCAAAATGCCCTGCTGCACAACGGTCACACAATTGGTGTGATTATTGCAATTTGAATAAAGAAACAGTAAAAGCACTTCCGTCTGCAGATGAAAATCGAATCTGTGGCAATTGTCATCCAAATGGGAAGCTTCCAGATGATGAAGAGTGGTGGGATGAAAGAGAAAGTGAACCCGAGGGGCGTTGTAAACGGTGTGGTGACGATTATGGAATTCTTGCAACAGCATCCTGTACTGAATGTGGTTTTGTTCCAGAAGAAAATAGAGCATAGTATAAAATCAGTAAGTTTTAGTATCTACCTATTGTTATACTATATATGAGCGGAAAAAGTTTTGAAGACCGTGATGAAGAAGTTAGAGAACAAATGAACGAAAATGATATGTCTGTTCATGATGCATATGCAAAAGATGTTTTTGAAGATGGATTGTCTGCTGTAGATATGTCTGGTGGGCGTCGGGGTGGTCGGATAATTCTCCCAAATGAACGACTTGCTGTTCTTTGGCGGAAGATGTTTCGAGTACAATTCACAGATGGAGCGTGGAGAGACACAGAATCTAACTTCCAAATGGAACATCCATTTGCGTATTCAGATGCAGAAATTATTGTTGATGGGTCTCGGACGGCTCCTCAATTCGAATCATATGAAACGCATGAAAAAATGGAAACTCCACTGAATCATTTTGATTCAGTTCCAATGTTTTACGAAGATATGATTTACATTATTCGGATGATGACAGGCAATGATGATTATGGTATGAGTGAACTTAAATCAGACCTTCGTACATTTGATAATATTGATTTTGATGTAGCTGATGTTGATAACTGTTCACGATGCAATCCTGATATTTATTAAATTCTGAAATCTAAAACACAAGTTTTTTATTTTTTGATTCGTATATGTACTTATGTAAGCCCTCTTAGCTCAGGCTGGACAGAGCGGTGGCCTTCGGAGCCACTTGTCGGGGGTTCAAATCCTTCAGGGGGCGTGATAAAAACATATAAGTTACTAACTACTTTTGATTACATATGACTGATTTTAATTCACCGCCACCTGAATCTTGGGAGACTGAAAGAGAAGATGAGTTTGAAAATTATACAGATGGACTTGTAAAAGCCTATGATGGAACGGTTCATCCAAATCCTGATACAAATAAAGTTATGCGGTTTTCAAACACTGTTCAGTATCTTCGGTATATTCATTATCAAACAGGTCGTCCTCTAAATGAATTATGGGATGAATATGACCGTAAAAAAGAAAAGTTAACTGAGTAGATAGTTCTGATGCGTTTTTAATGTGAATGCGTAGTATATTGGAGTTGAATTTTGTAACAGAATTTGAAGAGTGTTTGTTACAAGATGTTTTGACTGTTAAGGAATTCACGAGTTGGCTTTTCAACGTCATTTCGATATTGTTTTGGAGTGTAAATCGCAAGGCGCATTACATCATTTGGAGCATCTAACATTGACTCTATTGAAGAGTATCTTTGGATTGGACTTATTTCTCCGTTATTGATTATTTTTATGTTTAGCTTTCCTGTACTTTCGCTTTGCATATCAATTAGAATTTTATGTGGAGAAGCATCTATAGACTCAACTAAATATTGATGAAGTTTACTAGTCTGTAACGTAGTCAATTCATCTCTCTGCTCTACTGTTAAGTCACTATCTCTAAGTTCAAAGCTGTTTTTGTATAGTTCTCTGTTGATGATGTTATTATACATCTTATTTGCTAGAGGGTCATCAGAATTTAATAGTTCTGTGTGTAACTGCGAATCATCATATCTTAGAACTTCCTCAGCGTCTTCAACAGAATGGAAGTTAATGGCTTGTTGGAGCATTCGCTCTGCGATTCGAGCTGTTGGGTGTTGATATACTGAACCAATCATATTCTTTCGAGCTAATAGCATTCCTTCCAATGCTTCTAGAGCATTCCGATGGAATACAATTTCACCATCAATGTGTGATGCATTTTCGATTAAAGTATGATGTTCGACAGTCCCGAGTCTATTTCCAGTAAATTTTGCGTCTCGGTTAAGGTAGTCAATTCTATCAGCATCAATATCACCTGCGATAATTGGAATGGACGACTCACCTCGAATCTGTTTTTTAACATCATCTGCATCAACAGGCAACAATCCTTGTGAATCTAATCTCTCTACTATTTGTTCAGAATAGTACTCATGGTCTGGATAGTCTTCAAACGCACCTTCAATTGCATGGGAATATGGACCGTGACCAACATCATGTAATAGGCCAGCAATTCGAACAACTTTTCTTGTATACTCATCTAAATCCATTGTCTCTGCAAATTTAGATGCTAGACGAAGGACACCTAGCGAGTGGATAAACCGACTATGGGTTGCACCAGGGTATACTTGTGAAGATAGACCAAGTTGATTGACTCGTCGAAGACGTTGTACTGGTTCAGAGTCTAAAATTGGTAATTCATCGTCTTCGATAACAGTATACCCATCATAAAGTGGGTCCGAAATCTGCTTCATACTATATTACTGTTATATCTAAATATATAAAAAGATTTTGTTTTGGATATTCTAACAATTCATAGTAACACAATTCTATTAAGGATTCTTTAGAGTATGATACCTATGAAGAGAGTTGTTGCTTATGGGCCTGAAATTCTTGCAATGGAAGGCTACTTTGAGGGGAAAACAATAATTCTTGATGGTTTCCAGAGATTCTTCATCTTACATAATTCGAAATTATACTGCAATTTTACAGAATCTGAGAACGGGTGGATGGCAGCTAGATTATATGAAATCGAAGACGAAGAAGACTATGAAAAATTTTATGAATTATATCCCGATGACTATACAAGAAAAACATTAGAAATTGAAGAACGAGATTTAACACCATTAATAGACACAGCAGAAACACTAATTGGAACAAATCCAGATTTTCAAGTTCCATTAAACAAACCTCGTGAAATCACATATACAATATATCAAAATTTAGAAATATCAATATCAAGTGTATTTGCATCAAAGTTTGCATTATCCACACATAAAAAACTCACTCAAAAAGAGATGCCAATTGTAACATCGTATTTTTCAGATTTAGATGAAATTAGCTTACTTAAGTGCCGAAATGAGATATTAACAAATTAATGTTTAAAACAGCGTTACTATTCAATTATCTCAATCATCAACTTTTATAATCCGACCGTTATCCATATGTGAATGAAATGTACTCTCTAGTAGTTGGAAAGCAATCTGTTTATCTTTCGTTTCAAATGTATATAAGAATTCATTCTGATTTGATGGTTCACGGCGAGTTTTTAATGTAAATTTCACACCTTTTGAAGATATTTCTTCTACTTCAGAAATGGTTTGTTGAAATTGATATACTGAATCATCATCTTCGTCCTTATTATACTCAATTGTTACATCATTTGCAAGTCCAATTTCAGGCATATGTAACCAATATATCTCTATTGCTTAATCTTTTTTCATTAGAAGTCATCTATTTTACGGTGAGATTAAATTAAGAACGGAAAATGTTAAATATCTTGAAAGAGAATTATGGTTTATATATGAAAATTGGTTTAATTGGATTTGGGCAAGCTGGTGGTAAAGTTGCAGACCAACTTGTAGAATATGCAGTTGGAACAGACTCAGAAATTATTGTTGATGCTGTTGCTATTAACACAGCAAAAGCAGATTTGATGGGATTAGAAAACATCCCTGATGAAAAACGAGTTTTAATTGGTCAAGATAGAGTGAAAGGACATGGTGTTGGTGCTGATAATGAATTAGGTTCTGAAATTGCAGAGCAAGACATTCAAGAAATTCAGAATTCTATTGACGGATTTGCAACCCATGAAATTGAAGCATTTGTTATTGTAACCGCACTTGGTGGTGGAACAGGAAGCGGAGGTTCACCTGTGTTAGCAAAGCATCTAAAACGAATATATGAAGAGCCTGTATATGGTGTTGGTATTCTCCCCTCTAATTCCGAAGGGTCTATCTATAGTCTTAATGCAGCTCGTTCTTTCCAAACATTTGTTGAAGAAATTGATAGCTTGATTACATTTGACAATGAAACATGGAAACAGTCTGGTGAAAGCGTTGGACAAGGATATGAAAGTATGAATGATGAACTTATTCGAAGACTCGGCTTATTACTAAGTGCAGGACAAATTAATGAAGAGAGTGGAACAGTTGGAGAGAGTGTTGTTGATTCAAGTGAGATTATTAACACCTTAGGCGAGCGTGGAATCTCTTCAATTGGATATGCTTCCGAAACTGTTCAAACAAAAGATAAAGGACTATTAGATAGATTTCGAAGTAGCTCAAATGATGAAATTGATGATGGACAAAAGACAAACAGAATGACATCTCTTGCTCGAAAAGCGGCTCTATCACGACTAACATTGGAATGTAATGTAGATAGTGTTGAGAGAGCATTAGTAATGTTTGCTGGCCCACCAGACCACCTCTCACGAAAAGGAATTGAACGCTCTAGAAAATGGATTGAAGAAGAAACTGGTTCAATGGAAGTTCGAGGTGGAGATTATCCAATTCCAGGGTCTGATAAAGTAGCTTGTGTTATTCTCTTTGCAGGTGTAACTGATGCTGATAGAATAAAAGAGATGCAACAAATTGCAATAGAGGCACAAGATAGCATTGATGAAATTAAACAAGAAAGCGAAGATAACTTAGATGACTTACTTCAAACCGAAGAAATGAGTGATGATACACAAGATGATATAGACCCTCTATTCTAAACCGTTTTATTCAGAATCTAATCGCCATAAAAATTCTGTTATCCCAAGAGATACAATATGAAACACTATAATTCCAACCAATCCAAATACAATAAACTGCCACCCTGCTGGTAGTGAACCATTTAACAATACACCGTTTTCAATACCAACAACAATCCCATATACAATACTCACTAATCCAATTAAACTTCCGATTCCCCGAAGTAATACGTTTATAACAGAAGATATAATTAGTTTTGACTTAGAAATAAACTCATATTCTATCGCAACACCTGCAACGTTAAATACTATGAAAGCCATATGTGAAAAAACCTCCACTAAATGAAAAATCTATCGGTGTTTTCTTCTATTACAAGAGTTTGAAAGTGAAAGTCCACAGATTTATCTGTGAAAACCTCACGAATCTGCATTAGGTTCAAACTCTTTTCCGCTTCGTGCCTTAATAAAACTCTTCAAATCTGTTGAAAGTGATGAACAAGGCATTTCACGAGAAGAGTGTTGCGTGAATTTTTCAACCATCTCTGAAAGATTTCCGTTTTCATTAACTGTAACTTTAAGAGTATCGCCATCTTGTAAGTGAATACAAAATTCTGAATCAGTTACTCTTTCAAATCCATACATACTATAGAAATCTGTCTGAAGATACAAAAATATATTGATATACAATTAGTCTACTTTTTGTAATTTAAACTCAACTGATGCACCATCAATTGTATCATCAGAGTTAATGTTGAATTTCCCACCAGACTGAATCGACAACCAATGAGCAATCCCAAATCCTAATCCAACACCATGGTACAGTTGATTTTCTTCAGGAGATTCAGAAATCTCTGTTTCAAATGACTGAACTGCATCTGTAGGAATCCCAATTCCATTATCTTGAATAGTTAATCTCACATAACCAAAATCAGTTACAGTTGAGTTTATATTAATAGACAATGAGTCAGATTGTGCGTGTTTTATTGAGTTCTCAATTATTTGTTCAATAGCAATTTCGAAATTTTCAGTCACTTTAACAGTCTCTTTTCCAACGTTAACAACTATGTTAGTTGTACTTTGAGTATCAAATCGGCTTTCTATATTTTCCACTGCAGAATATACTATTGTCTCCAATGGAACTGTTCTTGTTTGAGATGTTGAAATAGAATTTTCTACATTTTTTGCAACTTCACTCGCAGAAATCAATTTTTGTATATTGTTTTCAACACGGGACATAGTGTCAACAATCTCTTTTTCTTTAGATTTATCTTCTGGAGTGACTGTTTTCATCCGCTCAACACCAAGCTGAATTACAGATAATGAATTTCTTAAATTGTGTCTTAAAAACCGATTTAAAAGCCGTATCTGCTGTTGTGATTGCAGTTCCATTGTTACTTTTTGAATTGTGTATACAAACCCGACACAATCATCATTATTATCATACAATTCTTCTTTTGAGATACGATAGAAGTCAGTCTTATTCTGGATGATTTTCTTTGTAAACTCACCATCAGAAACTTCAGAATCAATCTCATTAAAAAATGAATCTATATCTGACCCAATAATATTTGACTTGATTAAATTTGTATTATCAGAGCCAACAAACTCTTTATCAAACCAGGTGTTATATTCAACAATAGTTTTATCAACATCAACAATACAAACACCAACTTCAATTGTATCTGATATATAACTCCACCCAATATTTTGAACACCAGGAACAACAGAATAGAAATCTGTCTGATATAATGCTAGCACAAAAATCACTTGTGTAAATGTAATGGTTAATGCAGTTGGGTCAAATAAAATAATTGGAAGTAAATTAAGTGAATACGCAACATTCACAGATACAGGGAGTAAAACAGCTGAAATTATCGCAATCGACTGTTTCGTGAACATACTCCGTCTATGAAACAATAACCGAAGGAAAATACCAGATGAAAGAATCACTAGAATATAAGAATATGCAGACTGAAGCACTAAAAATGGCCCATAACTCAACTTTGAAAAATTAACACTGTTCTGAATAACTGGTGTAACATCAGTCCAAAACAACCCAAACAATGGATTTAATAAAATCATTAAAATACTTATACAAGGCACTAAATTCAACAATACCAATTGTCTCGATGAAAAAGAATATCCTGTTCCATACCGAACTGAAAACAGAAACAAAAACAATGTCGTTAAAACAATACCAATCAAATGAATCTGAATGAAAATTGTATCTAACAAAGATGGTGGTAAACTCAACTCCATAGCTGATGCAATTAACCATATAGACAAACTAACAGAAAACCCTGAAAACAAACGACTCCCTAATGCATTTAGATTCCATGTATAATATCCAATGTATAAACTAATTAGAATACCTGGAATGAACAACAAAATCGTCAATCCAACATTCATACAAATAGTATTATAATTCTAATACAAATAAACATTTCGAAAACCTCCTGAAAACCTATTCTTTTAAACTCTCACAATTAATCATATTATATTTGAAATTTCACAACATAATAATCTGAAAAACCAACTTTGACCTGAAAACAAAACAAAGTTTTATATAAAATAAATCCATATGTGCGTATATGGCAAAATATTCAACAGGCAATTCAAGTTCTACTCCTGATGACTCGTGCCAACTTTGTGGCACAACTGAAGAACCACTTGAGGAAATTGAAATGGCAGGTGCAACAGTGTCCGTCTGTGATGATTGCAATCCACAGCAATCAGATGAAAAAAGCGATGACGATACACATACAGGTTCAAAACTACCAAACCAATCCAAAAACTCAACTGACACAACAGAACAAACACCAGGGTACACTATCTCAAACCGTTCAGAACAATCCAATCCTGAATGGATAGAAAATGCAAACTATGGAAACGCAGACACCCCATATATGCAGAAAAATTATGAAACCAAATTCACTCACGCTCTCAATGAAGAAGACATAACAATCACAGACCTATCCGAAGAAACAGAAATCCCAATTGATGACCTCAAAGCAATTGCATCAGGAAATGCACTAGAACAAGAAGTTAGCCATGATGCAATCACTGTAATCGAAGAATTCCTTGATATTGAACTTAAAGAAGATATCTAAAAATACAATTGACAATACCAAAACAAAGTGTACCAAATCACAAATAATACTTTATACTTTAACCAATCACTTCTCACAATTATAATTTAAAAAATTCACCATATCAACACATATAAAACAGTGTTAGAAAAATCTATACTATGGAGCATCTTCATTTTATCACAACAGGTGGAACAATTGATAAACAATATAATACTGAAAAATCAACATATGATTTTAGTATTGGCTCTCCCGCAGTTGAAACAATACTCACCCGACTCCCAAACAAAAACTTTACACATACAATCACTGAAATATGCAAAATCGATAGTTTAAATATGACAATAGAAAATCGAAAAGAAATTAAAAATGCATGTGAACACTCACCATCTGAAAACATTATAATCACACACGGAACAGATTCAATGATAGAAACTGCAAAATATCTCTCCGAACATTTCACAACAAAAACAATCATACTAACAGGGGCAAGCCAACCCGAAAAATTCAAACAATCAGATGCTGACCTCAACATAGGAACTGCAATTGGAGCTACTGATATTCTCCCACAAGGAGTCCACATAGCTATTCATGGTCAGATTTACAAACCAAGAGAAGTCTTTAAAAATGAAAACGGCTCATTCAAACTCAAAAAATAACACTAAATTTTTCCCTCAACACACACAGTAACAACACTAAAAATCATTTGAACTACAATAATCAAAAAACATTTAATCAGACTACACGTATACAGTACTATGTCAGATGAAAAATTCCCAACAGACTTCGACTCATATAACGATTTTGCCAAGGAACTTCATAACTCATTACCAGAAGAATGGAGTACTACCATCGACAAACAATCTATGAAACAAAACCACGACCGCATTGGGTTTCAAAGAGATGACTTATATCGATTTATGCTTTCTCTCCCATCAAACTCTGAATGGCCTGTCGATTCAATTGGACTATATATTCCAACAGAAATTGACAAAATTGCAGATAGGCCAGGCATCCCAGTACACCACTTAGAACACCCAAGTATTGATGCAATATTAACTGTATTAAAACATGAAGCACCCGATTACCAAGGCACATTCACTTACGACGATGACTGACACTTAAAACACAACTAAACTAACTCTTCAGGCGGTTTTTCTCCCCAATCAATATCAAAATCAACATCAGGAATATATCCAATACCCTCTAAATCTGACTTACTTTTTTCACATGAGTCAATAATAACATCTTCCCACACAGAACACTCAATACAAATGGTATCTTGATTAAACCAAGACATTGTTCGACCAACCAAATCACTATAACAACGGTCACAATTCTCTTGCTCAAACATAGTATTTCCAACCATAGTCACAACAAACACGCCTACAACTAAAAAACCACTGAAATCACTCTAAATCAATACTTCCATCTGGTAACACAGTAAATTCATTTGTCACACCCGAATCCCGTAATACAAACCGAACCGTCGTTTCTTGTAACTCAGAACCAGAATGATTATATCCTGCATATACATACACCTTCACAGTCGTATCATCATACATAAATGTAGCCCACTCATTATGCTCACTACGCCTATCCATATCATCCCAACTCAAATCAGAGAGAATACCCTGCTCAGCTTCACTTAAATCGTTCTTATCAACATCCAAATTAGAAAAACTACTTTCAACCAAACGCTTCACTGAACTAAACGAATACTCTTCCCGAAACTTACTAAACTGATTCATACAATAAATTAAACTAACAAACCCAATAAACTCTTCGGAAAACTCTCCAAAAATCACTTAAAATTCTCATTAATATACTCCACCTCGCAAGTATCCGAACAATACTTTTCATTCCAACCTGTCAAAAACTCATCCTCACAATGCTTACACTCATAAATATCAACCAACTCACGCATCTCTGAATACGAAATATCTTCATCATACTCAATTCCTTCAATATCAGCTCTCTCTTGCAATTCACCCATAGTAACACTTCTACTAGCCATACAAAAACTTATACATTCAACAATTAATAAAATACCGATTCAAACTAACACTCCAAACTATAAATATGAAAATCAATCTTATGTAGGTCTCGCATACGTATACCGACGATATAAAAATACTATTGGAAACGGTAACAAAAGAACAGAAATAACATAGTCACCCATTGCAAGTGAAGCACCCAACAAAACAGTCATAAGCATAATCCCAACATGAAGATATATCCACATCAATTTATTCAACGAATCCCAATCACCATACATATATTCATAAAAAACAAACTCAAACCAATTTCGAACTTGTTCAAAGACCATACTCAAAACAACCATGAAAAAACCCATAAAACTGTCGCCAATATAATTATGAATACTCTTGTTCTTCAATAGACAAAACCTTATGCTCTGTCGAAGTCTCTGAACACTCACCCATACACACAGAAGTAATCAAATCACCCGACTCATACTCACTCAAATCTAACCCAGAAAAAGGATTCTCAGTAATACCCATCTCATTTCCACAAACCGTACATTTAATCTCAGCTTTCTTACTCATACATATACTATAACAAAACATTCCTAAACTATTTTCTCAAACTATTCTTTCACTTCAGAAACCGACTCAATCTTATGTCTCGTCGCAGGAGCCGTACAACTACCCAAACAAACACACTCAATTACATCCCCTGGCTCATACTTACTCAAATCTAAATCTGAAGTCATCTGCTCAAAAAACCCATGTCGATGCCCACACTCCATACAATGCATCTTAGCTTTCTTCTCCATATATAAACAAAGAAAACAAAACGCTAAAAACCTTCTTGAAAATTACTTTCAACAACAATCGCTATTTCAATCCAAACTCACCACTCTATAACATAATCACTCAACAATACCTTTCCAAGCGGAGGATATAAAGCTCCAAGACTATACAAAAATGCTACAATATACATTACAATCTTTACTATCTCAGATTTAAAAATAACCAACGTTGATACTATAGCAAGAAGAGCAAAAAAGAGACAAATTCCTCGAATCCATTTCTCCGACAGAAGTCCAAACAGTGTTACCATACAAAAAACCTATTCTCTCCAACTATTAATTTATTTCCATACAAAATCAAATAACTATTTCAATACCCTACTAGCTCAATTACCTTCAAACTCTCCATATAACAAAGACTTAGCCTTCAAAATTTAAAATCCAATTCTCGCAAATTATGTACTCTCTTCATCTCTTCAGCAAACTCCGACTCAACAACCAACGAAGAAACATCACCCCGAACCCAAGACGGAACATCACTAGTCAACCCAATACTCTGCTTCCGATACCCATCTTTCCCATCACCACTACTCACAGGCACACGAACAAAACCACCTTGCGGACCAGAATCAATCACAACACTATCAGAAATCGCAGAATTCACACGATACGGATACAACAACTCTCCCTCATTCCCATCACCAAATGTAACACTCGCAACAATATAACAATCATCCGTATCAACTGCCTCTATACTATCAACCGAACTAAAACCAACCGAATGAAAATCAGTTTCTTGACCCATACATATATCATATAAATCAAAAACTAAAGAATTATCTCCTCTCAAACCACGAAATACACAAAAACACAACACAGTTAAACCCCGCCCACAATTACCAACATATGAGCAACCTTGCACAATTCAAAAACAAAATGAACCAACTAGAAGCCGTCACAGAAACAAACTTCATAACAGAAAACAACACAAAATATATCCAAATCATCTGGCCACACAACCCCGCAGAAAACGCAACACAAATAAACCAAATCACCAACCAATACCCAAACATCGGCCAAGTCATCCCAAGCGAACAACTACGACAACACAACCCACCAAACAAACACACACAATACTATACAACAAAATAACAAAACAAAACACTCAAATAACAAGCCTACCTATATAAACCCACTCAAATGATTATCGGCCACGGACCCCTTGCCTTCACAATCACCGCCACAATCCTCTTAGCCACAACTAAATTCCCAAATAACAAAATCCTCTATCTCGCAACCACCGCAGGAATAGCCGCCATCATACCCGACATAGATATGCTTCTCCCATTCGCATCAATCTTCACAGTCAACACACTCTCAATAACAGCCATAACCAACCAATTCTGGACCGTATCAGGAGAACGACACCGACTCGCCACACACTCCCTCATCATCCTCACAATAACCACTCTCATCGCATTCACCATCCAAAAAATCAGCACAACAACAGCATTCAAACCAGAACTACAACACACAAAACAAAAAATAGCCACCACCATAATTACAATCACAATCCTCTTCACACCACTCTCCATCCCACTCAAACTACTTACAACAACCACACTCATCACAGCATACTTCCTCACCACACACAAACCAACAAACACAACCACAACACAACTCACACTCGCCTTCCTCATCGGAACAACCACACACCCATTCGGAGACATGTTCACAGGCACACCCCCAACATTCCTCTACCCCTACACCAACATCCTCGAACTAACCCGATGGACCATCCCAAACCCAACAATCCAACTCACACTACTATTCACACTCGAAATCGGAACCCTCATAACAACAATCCTCCTTCTAGAAAAACTCACAACAACAAACCACCTCACCTACGACAAAATCAAACCACAACCAAAACACCTACTCTTCGGACTCACCAACGCAACACTAATTACCATCATCGCACACTACTACACCATCCCACTCGCCCCAACCGTAGACACAGCCACAAAATTCGTCCTCACACTCGTCACACTAACCACCATCATAAACACAAAAACAATCTACAAACAACAATACACTAAATACATCACCGACACATCATGGACACTTCTAACAGCAATACTAACATTCACAATCTACTACACAACAACACAACTACTATTCTAACCTACCTATAAATCAAAACAAATATAGCCCTTTATCATATATTATACAACATGCCAGAATACGCAAAAGGACTCAAACTAGATGTAAACGATAGAGACAAATTCAAACAATTTGTTAAAGATAACGCTCAAGACCCAGGTATGCAAATGGAAAATTGGGGACAAAACTCAGTCCCAAAATCCATTTACATCGCCAGATATAATGAAGACAACCCATCATACTATAAAACATATGATGAACATGTAAATGAAATTCTCTCTTGGAACTATTGGAACGAACCACTACTACACTCTGCCATAGAAGCAAATATACTAGAAAAAACAGATGAATATAATGTAGAATTAGTTGAAAATCAAAACGACTAACTGATTAAACTACATTTCATCCACTATTTAATTAATACGACACTCCCCTCACATCATCTAACACGTCCCCACCAAACACATCATAAATCACCATCTCCGTCGAATCATCAACACCATACTTCTCAGCAAGCTCCGCACCCTGATGCTGCAACTCCATTGCTCTATTTGAAGCACTCCCCACACCCGTAACCTCAACAATATGAAACCCCGTAACAGACAACCCAACCAACTCACACAACTCATCCTCAACACTCCGCAACGCTTCAACCACCTCACCAATCTCCTCAAACGAAACACCAACCTCATCACGATTATCACCCAACACCACATCAACATCAGACTCACCCTCAACACCACCACCATACGCAAGACTACCCGTCACAAACACCGACACAACCTCATACTCATCCGAAACACCATCACACTCTCCAACAACCTCCCGAATCCGACTCACCACACTATCCCAATCACCATTCCTAGCATGCATACCAAAACAAAACAACTCAAACAATAAAACACCTTCGAACACACCACCCAAAACAAAACCCATATACACCCACAACACATACACAACATATGAGCAAACTATACAGCCCAAACGCAATCATCAACAAACTATTCAACGAAGGAACAGAAGTCTCCCAAATCAACGTCCAAATACTCGAAACAGGAGAAAACATTACTTTTGAAAATATAACAACCGAATCACTCGTAGGCGACGACAACAGCAACGGCCAATACGCTATGGTCAAAGGAACACCCCAACAAGACAACAAAACAAAAGGCTTAAAAATCACACCAAAAACAAACAACAATGGAGACATAATCGATATATATGTAAGCGGCAACGTCGCAAACCCCTACATCTTCAACAAACAAAAAGTCGTACTCACAAGCCTAACCCAATAACATCTCTTGTTTAAGCATCGAATATATCAATTCTATAAACAACCTCTTTATTTTATCCACTTATATTCAAACCCTGGTGGGGGTGAACCGAGCCAGTCAAGAAAATCGGGTGTGTCTGAAGAAGAAACTTGGACTTCGCCTGTTGACTTAGCATACACAGTAAATCCTTGCTCTCGAATCAAATCAGCGACCTTATCAATTCTATCTATCTCATTCATACAAGCAATTGAAGCTCGTGACCCTGAGCTATGCTTGGTAAGAGTGCCATCACCAACGTACCACATTTTAATTAGCATCGGTGTCACATCTAACTCTTCAAGAGGATACTGCTTCCCAATATCAGGAATATACCAATCATCAAATTCATTTAAGAACGGATGAGAACGAGACAGTATCTTATGTTTAGCTTTGTATGTTGTACCTTCAGCCATACCTTCTTCACCTAAAGAGTTCGCTGTATTCTCTCGTGCTTCTTCAGAAGTCTGATATAAAATTGGATACTTGCTATGGCATATCTCAGATAATTCTTCTACGACCCACTCTAAGAATCTCTCTTCTGTCATATGCAAAATTAAATTATTTTTTGGACCTTTCTGAACCGTCGCATCACTCATCATCAACCCCCGAATCATATCTTTCTGTTGTTTTGTGAGTTCAGGGTATTCACAATTGTTGGATTTCCAATGATGACCCATATTTATCATCTTTTCTCCACAGATGGGACAAGGCTCAGGCGTCTTATCTGAAGAGTTATAGTCTTTCTCTGTACTGATTTCTTTTCCACACAAACAGTTGATGGCCGTCTTATCTCGATTATATTCGTGTTTCGTGCCACACGAATTACAGACTGTTGTGCCTATTGAGATAGATGTTCCATGAGCTGATTTGTGATGGATATTTCTAGCTCTAATAGTTTCAAACTGGTCTTCACATCCATCATATGGGCAATCAATATCTCGCTGTTCAGCCCTTCGTTTCCTCTCTTCTTTTACAGCGTTTATACACTCTTCGCATTTAGCTCGACGTGTTCTATAATGGAATAATTCACCACAGTTCTCGCAGACTAAATTTGGGAGACTTTCTCCGTGAGTTTGTTTATGGTGTTGACGAACTCCTTGTTCTGTGTCAAAATCATCACGCTCGCAAGTAGGGCAGTCTAGAGACTCTAAAGAATAGCGGGTTCCTGTCGGCATATAAATACGACTAGCTTTCGAGTTGAAATATGTTTCGAAAGTGTTTGAAAGAAGTATGGGACAGGCCCGATTTGAACGGGCGTCACGGGCATTCTTGCAGTACAGGGCTAACACCCTGCGACTGTCCCAAGGCCCGAAGCGTAGACCAAGCTGGCCCACTGTCCCATTTGTTGGAGTGGCCGACTTGGGAGGGTTAAGCCAGCCACATATGCTTGTTGTGGGTGTGTTTACTTAAAAGTATTGGTTTAGACTTCGATGTTTACTTGTTGCATTAGGTCTTTCATTTGTTGGATTTTTTGTCTGAGTTGTTTTCTTCGTGATTTTCTGGTTTTGTTTAGTAGTTTTGTTTGGAGGTGGTTTTGTATTCGTTGATGGTTTTGAAGATGTATGCGTTGTTGTTTGGTGTGTAATTTACTGCATTACTGTTTTGGCAGATTAGTGTTCCATTTGAAGACATGTATGTAGGACCACTAACTGTTTCACAGATGACAACTCCACCAGAGCATATTTCTTCTACTTCAATATGTTTAGCGATAGCTACCCCCAGAATCAACGGATTTTACTTTGAGCTTGTCTTCAGCGTGAAATTCATCACCTGAACTGATTCTCTTGTTCTTCCATAGTAATATATTAATGATGCCCGTGTTAAGGGTTTATTATATTAGTAGAATTTTAATTTGTTGTCTGTTGAGTAAGGCTGTTTGATTTAATACTAGTTTGGTGTGTTTTGTGGTTCTTTTGAGGAGTTCAGTTTTAGAGTGAATTTGTTGATGTATGGTTGAATATTATGTTTTTGTTAGGTATTTTCTTCTTTACGGTGGGAGTATTGATTAGGGGATGTTTGGAATCAAAGTTGTTGTGAGTTAGTTTTGGTCTCGTTTTTGGGTGGTGCAGTGTTGATAACAGTACATTCGTTCTGGATGGTCTAGTTCTTCGACTCGTACTAGGGGGCTTTCACATTCAGAGTACATACAAGAGTTGCCTTTTTGACTTGGTGTGAATGTTACTTTTTTGCCTGAAGCAAGTTTGGCTTCTTTTTGTTTTGTCATAGTATAGTATTAGATTTGTAATGTTAAAGGAGTCTTGGTAGGAGAGAGGTTCAAAAGAATGTGTGTTATAAATCAGAAGGTTTTTGTTTGATGGAAGTTATATTGTATTGTATGGATGGACTTGGTGTCATTACGGTAGGTGGTGAAAGAGTTGTATTATCTTCAAGTAAAGTGATTGAAGTTGAGTGTGATTTGAACGAAGATGATGAATAGTTATGACAGATATAGATGATGTGAGGAGTGTTGTGAGTGAGGCTCGTGATGATTTGGTTAGAGAGGAAGGGTTGAGTGCGATTGATGGAGCGTGTCATAAAAATGCGATTTTTCTTTGCGAGTATTGTCTTGCTCATACAGATTGGCAACCATATCTTCGTTGGGGTGCTGTTGAAGATTATAAGTCTGAGTTTGATAATTTAGAAGAAGCTGAAGAGAGTGGTGCAGTTCATTTTTGGGTTCAGGTTAAACCTGATAGTACATGGTTTTTTATGGATGTGTTTAGTATGCAGTCACGTTTTGATGAACTGTGTCGTGGGGATGTGTTGGTTGCAACGACGCTTCCGAAGTCATATAACCCACTTGAAGAGACTCTTTTTAAGTATGATTCAGATATAATTGACCCTGTTGATATTTTGTCATATGAGGATTATACAGTTCTTACAGATGTTATTGAGCCGATAGAGTAGTTGGGTGTTAGTGGGGGGTTGTGTATGGATGTTTTTGGATTTGTTTTGTTTTGAGTTTGGTTTAAGTGTGTTCGAAAGATTTAATGGCATTTGGTGTTAAGTTGTATATATGTCAACTGAAGATGAATATACAGAATTGTTTGTTATTGAGTTTGAAGGGTTGTTGAATGATTTGAAGAGTTATCTTGAAAGTCTTGATGGGGTTGAGCATTTTTCATTGAAACGGTCTGGTTTTCGATTACATGATGGTAGCGAATTTGAGAATCCAGTAACATTACAAGCAGATATTAAGTATAATACGCATGTTACTGACCGAACAAGAGTTATGTTAGAGTTGGAAGAGTTGGGTGGTGTTAGTGAAGCTAAAATGGGATAATCTGAGAATTATGTTTTCTTGTTGTTATGTTAGAAGTTAATGACAATTCTGTTAATATCAGCTGTTTGCTGGTTGACTTCGATTCGGTCAAGTGAAACGGAATTGATGATTGCATAGTCTCCTTCACATCGTGTGCATGGGTCTGCATCTTCAATAGCATAGTGGTCAATTTCAGACCAATTTGTTGCTGACTCTTCAAATTCGTGGTTATCTTCAGCATATGTGTGATTATCTTCTTGACACTGATAAACAAGTGTATAGTCAATATTTTCACTGTCGTTTGCTTCTATTATTTCTTGGAGTTGGTTTGAATTCTCTACTGTTTCTGTTGTTCCCTCAGCAAATTCAACTGTGTATGTTGCGTATTTAAGTCGCATGTTTGTACAGTAATGCAGGAAAATTAATAAAACTTTTGTTAGAATCTATAGTCGTGAGCGTTAGATAAATCAACAGAAGCTGAACGCAATGCGTTTTCATATGATTTTTCTCTCTCAAGAGCTTGCTCAACGCTTTCTTCAGTTGGTGCAGGGATATATTCGATTAATGGTGTTTTATCGCCCCATGACTCAAACGAATGAGAAGAAGAGTTTCGCATAAATTCTTCAAATTCTTTTACTGGGTCTGAAGAAGAACAATAAAATTCTATAGAATCATCAGGATACCCAAAGAATTCTCCGTCTGGTCGCCCTTCTCCAACAGAGTTTTTTGTTAAGTGAGAATCGCTCTTTGCAATGAAAAATCTATAGTTTTTTGAAGTGTCTTTATTAAAAGAGATTCCTGCATTTGATAAAGTGTCTTCTAAAAATTCAGCTTCTTCTTTTTCTGTTACACCGATTAAACAACCATCTCTTTCTCCAAGCAAAACAAGCGTTAGTGGCAAAACACGAGTTGTATTAAATCCAAATGTATCAATCCCATACTCAATTATCTGTTCAATAGCTTCTTTTTCTGAACTTGTTAAAGACGCCATACTTGTATTATTTTTATACATCACTAAAAAATTACTTTTCTAATTATATTTGTATTATAAAAAATTAAAAGCAAGTTAGCAGAAGAATAGTGGTGTTTGCTTTTGGTGTTAAATAATTGTATAAATTAGTCGTGTTGTTCATACATTGATTGTGATTTTTCATACAAATCTTCTTGGATTTTAGTAGTATCAACTTCAGGTTTTGCTGGAATTTCTTTTGTTTGGGTGATATATGTTCCACTTTTTACATTCGGATGGATTGCACCATATAAAATTGGGACACTACCACTTTGTGGTTTTTTAATGGGTACTAATGGAATTCTTGATAATATTGAACCGAGTGGTTTAATAAAAGATGGTAAGTTCCGTGCAAATCCACTGCCTGGAATTACGCCTGGATGTATTGCAACAGACCGAATAGTTGGTTCTGTTCGAGATAAGTACTTTGCAAAGATGAGATTCAATAATTTTGATTGACAATATGCATTCCAACTGTTGGTATTTTTAGTAAATTGGTCAGGGTTATATGTTGCTGATTCATGGGCTGATGAAGATGTATTTACGATGCGACCAAGAGACTCTTCGGAACGGAGTAATGGGAGTAGTTCTGTTGTTACAATAAAAGAAGCTAAATGATTAACCATAAATGTGTAATTAATTTCTTCATCTTGTGGTTGAGTATGTGTAAAGAACCCACCAGCATTGTTCACTAGAATGTCAAGTCTATCTACAGTGTCTTGTACATCAGTCACAAATGATTGAACTGAGGATACTTCTGAAAAATCACATTCTATAAACTGTGCTGTTCCACCATTATTCTGTATTTTATTCACAATTTCTTCGCCTGCTTTTTCATTTCGTCCATGAATAATCACATTTGCACCGAGTTCAGCAAATCCTTCAGCTGCATACCGTCCAATTCCGCTAGTTGAGCCTGTAACAAGAACAGTACGACCATCAAGATTAGTATCAGAAACTCCTGCAGAATCGAGGATAATATCTATGTGCATACACTATTTTTTAAAGTGTAATGGTAAACCTCTTATTAAAGGTCAATTATGTTGGTTTAAGTTTAACTATGTTGAATGCGATGGGAGAGATTTGAACTCTCGTTAGAGGCTTGGAAGGCCCCTGTCCTATGCCACTAGACGACCATCGCACTAGTTGTGTATCTGCTGCCTTTCGGCAAGTCCGTGGGACAAGATTTGAACTTGCATTAAACGGCGGTCTACAGCCACCTGCGTCAGCCAGATTGCGCTACCCACAGTCGAATACGGTTTGTCTGCTTACTTTACGGGAATAAAACTTCCCATACGAGCGGTGAGATATTTGAAATCTCGACCTTCTGGTCCGCAACCAGATGTTCTGTCCAAGCTGAACTAACCGCCCAAAGGTTAGTTTTGTGTGAATTGTTTGGTATGCTATTCTGAGTTGTTTCTTTGTCTATGCTAAAGTGCGCTAGGCCGTATTTGAAACAGCGTTCCATCCATGGCAAGGATGTGTGATATGCCAAACTACACTACTAGCGCAAATGAGCTTACTTAGTGCCAATTATCTTGGCAACGCCCTCGGAGGGATTTGAACCCACAACCTGTGGCTTCGAAGGCCACCGCTCATCCAATTGAGCTACGAGGGCTTGCGTTTGTGTGGTGCAAGGTCTCGGATTTGCACCGAGATACTTGGTGTCCCAAGCGGATGATTGTTACCTCAACCTTGCGTTTGTATAGCGAATGTCTGCTCGCTCGGAGTAGGAGTACTAGTTCTACTCCAATTAGTCCACCCTCTCCGATTTGAACGGAGGACAAGCGCATTTCTGTACAAGATGGCTGGTACACCATCTTGTTCTACAGTGCGCCGCTCTGCCAGGCTGAGCTAAGGGTGGTCGGAACTTTACCCCACGTTTTGAATCAGAACAAAGGAGGATTCAAACCCCGTACACCACTGTTCCTTTACTGACTAGGTTCAGGTTGTATCTTTCCCGTAAGAGTCACTTACGTTTCCGACTGGTGCTAGCAAGACAGTCAGGCCAAGCGCCCATAACTATCTCCTGTCATTCTTGACAGCTTTGCTCCAATGGGATATATTGCTTACTTATGGGAATGAACTTCCCGTGAGTGGGTAGGGGAAGATTTGAACTTCCGTATTCCTCAATGTCAATGAGGTGTCACAACCAGACTAGACCACCTACCCTTGTTGTTTGCTTGCTTTGTGGGAATGTGCTTCCCGATGAGTGTGGGAGGATTTGAACCTCCGTACTTCCCGATGTAAGCGGGATGCCTGAAGCCTGACTCGGCTACACACTCGGGCTGTGAGTTGTTTGGCGAGCGATGCTTGAGTGGGTCGAGCAGGATTTGAACCTGCGTCTTGTCGCCCCAAGCGACAAAGGATTGGCTGGATGCCGTGTGACCAAGCTACCCCATCGACCCGTGTAGTTTGGATGGTTGTTTCTGTTGGGTATTTTTTGTGAGCGACCTTCATTTCCCACGCACCGAGCGTGTTTCAGTTCGGGTTGTGGTTTGTGTGAAGGTTAAGAAAATTAGCGTGGGACAGGCACGCCTCCTACTGGGCCGTAGCCCCGATAGCGATAGACGCTTGGTGTGGAGAGCGTGTCTGTCATTGTTCTACTTCTACATATGAGGTGGGTATATATAAAGGTTATGGTCTAAAGTCGGTTTGTGGTGTGTTCTCATGTAATTAATTCAAAACCTTTATGTGTTTTGTTTTGTGATTTTGTAGTATGAATCGTGCAGAGACATATGAGTTTGTTGAAGGGTTGTTGGAGTCTTCTTCACTAGGGGATGATTATACTGTTACTGATGAAGCGGATGGATGTGAGTTGCAGTTTCAGTGGCAGGATGATGCATTTTACCGTCGAATGAATGTGACAGCATCGGATAGTCGGTTACTTGTTGAAGTGAGTTGTTATCGTAATTTAAATGGTGATTCATCTGCACGGTATTATGAAAAGCATATTGGAGATGTTGTAACGAAGAATGAAAATCTTGTTGAGGGGGTTATCTCTACAGCTGTTGATGTTTTGTCTAGTATTGACGTTGAAGATTTAGAAATTCATTATCGAGAGTCAGGAGTGCCAACGCAGATTAATTATAAAGATTCGTATTTAGATGAGGGATGGGAAGTTTCACATGTTGAAGTAGAAAAACGTGCGAATGGTGGTGAACGGTTTTTTGATTGGTGACGGTATTGTTTTGTTTCGAAATGCTTATATTGGTTTCAGTATAATATTTTTGTATGTGTGAGGATGATATGGAATTGTATGAAAAGTCTGCGGAGGGTAGTTTTGCTAATCCGACTGTTGATGAATCGATTGTTCTAGCTGTTGTTTCCTATTTTGAGAAGCATGGGAAATCCTATCCGTATGAGGTTATTGAAGTTGTTTCTGAGAAAGAAAATGTTCTTCAAGAAAATGTTCGTCTAGCGCTTCGTAAGTTGCATATGGGGAAGCGAGTGGTTAATGCACCACCATTCACAGGTCAGTTTGAGTTAGTTGAGTAAGAGTGCTTTGATGCAAATTATTTTTCTGGAGTTTGTTTTAGTAAGGTGATGTTTTTAGTTTTGAGACAAAAGTGTTTTATGGGTTGGGTTATACTATACTAGTATGACTGATGGAGAATCCTTAGTTGAAGAAGCGTATCCTGAACTGTTTGTATCGTTTACTGAAGATGTTGATGAAGAGGGAGTTGATTTTGAGTTTGAGCTAGAGCGTGAGTTGGATGATGATGAATGGTATGATATGCCTGAAAGTTTAGCTATTTATGATGTTTCAGGAAGTGTTTTCCGTGGAGCGTATAAGTGAGACTAGGTTTAGTTTGAGAGGTTGTTTTTTGAGAGAATGGTTTTAATTTGTTCTTTAGTTTGTTTTTTAGTGTTTGAATTATCTATTGTTTCAAAGTCTTTCTCAATTGGTTCGAAAGAATCACGGACTTTCTGATACACACTAAAGTCTGCATCGCTTAATCCATCTCGGTTTTCAATTCGTTTTCGTACAGTGTTTTCATCACAAGTAACTTTTATAAAGAGTACTTCACAGTCTTGGTTTTGAGCGATTTCTGTTGCTGAGTCCCGTCCTATTTTTAGATTGAATGTTGCATCTATGATTGTAACAGTATTAGATTTTAGAGATTTTTCTGCACGGGAGAATAGTTCTGAGTATGTTTTTTCGCTTTCTTGTTTTGAGTAAGTTGGGTCTGGAAATAGTTCTTTTCGGATTGCATCTGACCTGAATACAGTTCCATCTGTTTGTTTTGAGATTTGGGTTGCAACAAATGTTTTTCCGACGCCTGGATAGCCTGCAAGAATAATTAATTTTGTAGTCATATACTTTTTTTAGTGTAGTGTCTTTTAAAGTGTTTATATTCCTCTGTGAAAACTTATTTACTATTTCATTTCTGTATTACTAAGTATTATGAATTCGGTTTTAGTTGTTGACTTGTTTGCTGGAGCTGGGGGTTTGTCGCTTGGGTTTGATAAACCAGAGGATATTGAAACAATTGGGAATATTGAGTATGATATTACTAGTTTGGCTCCAAATTTTGAGACTATATTAGCTGTTGAAAAAGATGATGAAGCAAGAGACACATATGAATTAAATAATCTTGGTGTTGAGACAAAATCAGATATTACTGATGTTCGCTCGTTTGATGAGTGGAGTGATGCAGATGTTGTGATTGGTGGACCGCCTTGTCAAGGGTTTTCAACATTGAATCAGACAAAAACAGAAGATTTAGATGATGAACGGAATCAATTATGGAGAGAGTACTTTCGTGCTGTTAATGATATTGAACCAGCTGTATTTTTAATAGAAAATGTGCCCCGTTTCTTTGAGACAGAACAATTTGAAAAGGCAAAAGAGACAGCTGAATCTCTTGGTTATGCTGTTACGGCTCAGAAAATTGATATGGAAGAGTTTGGTGTGCCACAGTCTCGAACGAGGGGTTTTATTTTTGGAAGTAAATATGGGCAAGTTTCAGAAATTATGCCGACTGATGAGGGGGTTAATACGGTTCGGGATGCAATTGGTGATTTGTCGTTTGAGCCAACAGGAGATAATTTACATACGGGACGGAATGTTCATCAGATTACAAAAGATAGAATGGAGCATGTTCCATATGGTGGAGATAGGAGAGATATCCCGTATGAGTTGTTGCCTGATTGTTGGAAAGATGAGGATGGGTTCACTGATTCTTTTGGTCGGAATAAATGGGATGTTCCATCTGCTACAATCAGGGGTGGTTTTTATGACCCAATGCAGGGTCGGTTTGTGCATCCTGAAGCAGATAGAGCGTATACTTTGAGAGAGGGAGCTAGGATTCAAACGTTCCCTGATTCTTTTGAGTTTGCGTCTACTGCTCGAACTGTTATTGCAAAGCAGATTGGAAATGCAGTACCGCCAAAAATGAGTTACGAGTTATCAGTTCATATTCATTCGCATTTATCTTCAAATGGATATTTCTGAAAGTATATTATGACTCGTCAATTATATCTGAGAGATTATGTGTTTGAGAATCGCTAAAGAATTCTTCTTTTGTAATACTATACATTGCTAAGTCGTGTGGTTCTCCTGATGGTGTTACTGTTGCCCGTCGTTGAATTCCATTGAATTGTCCACCAAGTTTTGAAAGGTATTTTTCAATTGATTTGATACAATTTGTATTTTCAGGGATTGCTGTTATTTCAACAATCTCTAATTCTAAATCATCAAAGATTGTATATAAAACAGCTTCTGCTCGTTTTTGTGAATATCCGTTCCCCCAATATTCTTTTCGTAGCCAGACGCCAATAGAGCATCTTTTTAAGTCCCAATCTACATCTTCGATTGTTGTTTGTCCGATGAATGTTTTATCTTTTGTATACATTGAATAAAAGAATTCTTGGCCGTTTCCTGCAGTATCTTCTAATCGTGAAAGGAAATTACAAAATTCGTTATAGTCAGTGGGGAGTCCTACTCTAGTATTCAAGTATTTATCTGTTTCTTTGTTTGATTCGTATACTTCAAAAAGTTCTCTTCTACTAATGTCTTTAAATGCCATTAGCGGTTGTAAAATGAAAGAGTCTGTTTCAATTTTGTTGGGGAATCTCCCCGTTTGTGATATGTCATGTTCATATTCAATATATTCATTGAATACTGGTTCATACGACTCTTCCATATTAATTTATTTATATATTTATCATTATTAGAGTATCCCTGAAGTGAACAAAACTCTTTTACAGGTTGCGAACATTTGTTTTTAGTATGGTAGATTCAACTACAGCAGATGATGCACAAGAGTTTAAAGAAAAGTGGGGCGGTCATATTAATCAAATTTATAAACTAGGACATTCTCTCCCTGAAGAAGATGTTGAAGAATTTATGCAAACTGTAGAACAGATAGAAGAGTATTTGGATTTGGCTGCTGAACACACGTTTGACGAAGAATAGTTACTTATTTCTTACAAATTTTGTGAAGTCAAAGTTAGTGTATGATGAGTGTTCTTCGTCACAGTTAACAGTTTCAATTGGTTTTATAATGATTATTGTTAATTCATTTGCATCTGTGTGTTGACCAGTAAATGTCCATGTGACATATGGTGGATTTTCTTCAGTATAGACAGAAGAATTATTTAATTTTAGTGTAATATCACTTGCAGATTGTATATCTTCGATAGTAATTGAGTTTGTCTTTGGTGGAATTTGAATACAAAAAGTGTAGTCATCATCAGTATCAGTGCTTCGTTGTGAGATTGTTGAGCAGTTATCGCCAGCTCGATTTCTATTTTCTGCACCAATTATATTTGCTATCTTTGAGACTTCACCGTATAACGAATCAGGAGTTTCTGGTTGTAGAACATCATCAAACGTGAGTTGAGATTCTCCTGACATATGACGGTGTTATGTATGAAAGTATAAAAACATTCTTGTTTGTATTAATCGGAAGATTTTTGTTATTTGCGATAGTAGTATTGTAGACAAAATGAATACAATGTATGATGTAGTAATTATAGGAAGTGGTTGTGCTGGATTGAGTGCTGGTATTTATGCTGCAAGAGGTGATAACAATCCGCTGATTATTAAAGGAGATGAGCCAGGTGGTCAGCTAACACTTACGACAGATGTGGCGAATTTTCCAGGGTTTCCTGATGGAATAACTGGAAGCGAATTGATTAATAATATGGAAGAACAAGCTGTCCAATTTGGTGCAGAAACCACCAATGGGATTGTTAGAGATGTTGATGAATCCGAGCGCCCATTTGTGATTACTTTACAAGATGACACGCAATATGAAGCTGATGCAATTATTGTTGCAAGTGGAGCAAGTGCCCGAACATTAGGAATTCCAGGCGAAGATGAATTAATGGGTTATGGTGTTTCAACTTGTGCAACTTGTGATGGGGCATTTTTCAGAGGTGAAGATATGGTTGTTGTTGGTGGTGGTGATGCAGCTTGTGAAGAAGCATCATTCCTTACTAAATTTGCAGATACTGTTCATCTTATTCATAGACGTGATGAGTTAAGAGCTGAAGCACACTGGCAATCTAAATTAACAGAACATGTGGAAAATGGTGAAGTTGAAATTCATTGGAACTCTGAAGTAACTGAAGTAACAGGTTCTCAATCTGATGGAGTTAATTCTGTTCGTGTAATTTCTCATACAGATGGGCATCCAACAGAAAAACCCGAATCTGAAGTAAGTGATAAGACACTTGGTGTTGGTGCAATGTTTGTTGCAATTGGACATACTCCAAATACAGAATTCTTAGAGGATACACGGGTGGAACTTGATGAAAATGGGTATATTACAGTTGCTGGTGGCGTTGGACAAAATAAAACAGAAACAACTGTTGATGGAATTTTTGCAGCAGGAGATGTTTTTGATTTCCATTATCAACAAGCTGTCACAGCTGCAGGAACAGGTGTTCAAGCAGCTCTTGATGTAGATGCTTTTATATCAGAAAGTGATTAACTGTTTTTATTGAATATCTTGTAAAGTTAAAGCTAAGCTTCTTGCATCTTCAACTGCATTATGTTGGTCAATAGTATAATCTTCTGATAAATATTCACAAACTGTACCGCTAGTATAATTTTCGGTTGGGATTCCATGGATTTTAAGTATTGGTCGAATATCATAGTATAAATCAGGGTTAAATTCTATAGATTTGACTTTATCCATAGATATAGTATGGCTACTTTCCATCTTTTTGTTAGCTACGCTTTTGTATAATTGTTTATTTATAGAAATAACATCGATATCATTTCCCCATGAAAATGCGGGATTGTTTCCTTGCCAATTAATAAATTCGTTCCACACAATTGGTAATCTTCTAGTGGTATCAACATCAATTTGGGTTATTCCAGTTAACTGTTTAATATACTTTGATAAATCTGGGTTGATTATTGGTTGAACAAACCGATTAAACCAATCAATAATGTTATTATTTTCATCAAGCTTGACAGCTCCAATTTGAATTATTTCTTTATATTGATTCTGGTCTGAGTTCCACCCATTTTCATTACATCCTTCCCAAGATGTATATTCTGTATCCCAAACAATTTTATAACTCATATCATAAAATGAGTTGATTAAAGTTATAGTATTTATTGTGACTAGAAATTTATTTCGGGTTAAAATCTACTGTATCAATTGGGTCAAATCCACAGTTTGGGCAGGTGTATGTTTTGAGTATGCTTATATCTGCAGGAATATCTTCAGTTTTCTGAATAGTATTTTCGATGGTTTTTGTGTATGTATCTTTTTGTGTGATTGATTCTCCACAGTTTTCACAGAAGGGATTAACAAATGAAGTCATTATACTCGGTTTATTTTTCGGAGTCGAAGTTCATCTCCATTTGGAGTTCTAACGATTGGTGGATAAAAGTCTCCATAAATTCTAGTATTTTTGGTCATTCTTACTTCAGTACCGCCATCAAATTTTGTTGTTCTAGTGACTTCAGCTGTAAATTCATCAATTGACCCATCACTAGATTCAAATTCAACAGTAATTTCATCGCCATTTTCTAGTTCTGAGAGTTCTACATCAGATTCGTTTGGTTTTGTTGGTTCATCAACTGGCATATTTAATCGTATAATCTGCAGGTTATAAGCGGTTTCGGTTTGTTTTTGATGCATTTTTATTATAATAATTAATATTATTAAAAGATACAAATCGAAATAGTTATTAATATGCAGATATTTTATAAAATTGAATGAATATAATTCGTCACGAAGAAGAATATTACATTGTATTCATTGTTCTTTCGTTAGTTATATTTGTAAGTTTTATTGGAGTGTTAACTTCATTTGACTCAAATTATTCTGCTTCAGAAAATGTTGTAAATGAAGATTCTCGAATTGGGCAGATAACGGAACAGACGAATGAAGAAGTTCAATTTAGCGAGTTGTCAGAAAGTGAAAAGGCAGAGTTTCTTCATTTAGTTAACGAAGGGCCTAAAGAAGACCTATCTAGTTTAAATGATTTAACAAAACAGACTGTGATTATATATGACGGAGACAAATATGTGATTAATAAAACATCAACATTTGTTTTTAAAGATGAACTCATTGGATGGGGGTATGTTGGATTGTTGATTCTTTCATTAATTGGAGCAACATATGCTCACGAGCGGAGAGTTGAACTTCGATTGCAAAAATTAGAGACAAATCCAATTGATATTATTGATTTAGAGGAAAGGACAGTCAAACGGCGTTCTGTATATGATTGGGAAGAAGAGTAACTACACTTTATTTTTAATGTCTATAGAAATGTTTTTATGTTTTAATAAAGTTCTGTAGAATATGACTAACCAAATATTTTCAGATTTGCCGACTCGAAAGCCACCAACAAGTGATGGGTATGAAAATACGCTTGATGAATATCCTGAAATTAATTTTCGTTCATTAGAAAAATCTAGAAAAGGAGAAAGTATACAGACTGATTATTTAACACATTCGTTACAAAAGCATCCAGCAACTTTTATCCCACAAATTCCTAGTTATTTGATTGCTGAATATGCACCAGATGAGGGCGGTGTTGTTCTTGATATATTTGGTGGTAGTGGAACAACAGGTGTAGAGGCAGTTCGGCAAGGGCATGAGTATATTGGTGTTGAAGTAAATCCACTTTCAAAATTAATTAGTGATGTGTCTACACATCCACTACCTAAATCGTTATTAGATGAGGTGTTTGAATTATTTAATTCACTTTCAATTGATGAAAGTAAAGATGAACTTTCATTCCCAGGTAGAACACAGAAAACATTTTGGTTTGAAGATGCAGCGTGTGAGGATTTGGAACTGTTGCGAAATAAATTGTTTTTACTGAAACAGGAGTTAGAAGATGTTTGTATTTCAGATGAAATTATTAATAAAACAGTTTATTCAGAGAATGAGATGAGAGAGCAAGTTTGGGAATTATTTGTGTTAGTTTTTTCTAATGTTGTTTTTGAAACGTCAAATGCAGACCCTGGTGTGTCTAAAGCATATAAATCTCCGATTATGAAGGAAGCAATTTCAGAGGGAGACCATCCTCCAGATGTTCATAGTACTTTTAAAACTCAATTTGAAAAAGTATCTAAACAAGTAGATAAATTTTGGTGTACTGTGTTAGAGAATACGGATACCGTTCCAAAAAGCACAACTCATTTTGGTGATGCACGTTCGATTGATAATATTAATAAAGCTGATGTTGCAATATCATCACCACCATACATTAATGCAATAAATTATTATCGTGGTTCAAAACTTCGGCTGTTTTGGATTGCAGATATGTTAAGTGAAATGTCTATGTCATTTAATGCAAGTGATTTGAGAAAATCAATAATTGGTAGCAATAGTGGGGCTTCGCTTCGAGATATTGACTCTGAGATGCTTCCATTTTATTTAGAAACGGAATGGAATTGTGAGGCGGCTCGATATAAAACTCTTAGTTTACCAGATTTAGATGAGCAGATAGAGAATATTATGTCAGTTGATATTTCAGATTCAGAAAAGAAGAGTTATCTTGTTTGGAAGTTTTTTGCTGAAGATATGGTTCAATCAATGAGTCGTGTGTATGATGGGTTGAAAGATAATGGTAAGTTTTTCTTTGTTATTGGTGAAAATGTTGTTGGGGGTGAATTTATTGAAACTAGACGATATCTTTGTGATATTGGAAGTCATTTGGGTTGTTTTGAGTCTAGCCATCTTCAAATTGGAGAGGAATTTACACATTTAGGTACTGCATTTGATGAGATTACAAATAGAGAACTGTTTCAGTCTCGAAATCATGATGGTGGTGTGATTGAATGCGAATGGGTGTTAGCATTTGAAAAGTAGCAGTTTTCGTGCAATTGTAGTTAGTTGGTGCAATTGAGTACATTTTTAATTGCATCTAGTACAATTTCAACTGCATCCGAGTGGTTCTCTTCTGTTTGATATATCATAAATCCGTCTTCCCAGATTTCTAATTGAATTGAAGTTGAATATTGTTTGTTTGGTGGAGATACCTGTACGATTATAATATAATAATTGTGACTGATTTGTGAGGTTGTATAATCTAATATATACTGTTTTTCTGTAAATGTGTTATAGATAAAATTTGCTGGTGTTTTCTGTTTTGAGAATTCAAAGAATTTTCGTTTCCCATTGTGTAATTGTTCTGTGCTTTGTTCTTGTATGTCTGTTTGAGAATTTTCTAGTAGAACCATCCCTTCTCATAGTATTAGTTATTCTTGACTATAAGATTATGTCGTAACTCTTAAGTATGTTTAAAATAATCAAATATTATTAATGTGTGATGACTATCGGAAATCATTTGGAGATGATAGTATCAAACTAGTTAATCTGAAAGAAGTTTCTGAAGAACAATGGAGTACATATATTGGTCGAAAAAATAGTCATTATAATCTTCCACAATCTATTTTTGCAAATCCATATTCTACAAAAGAATATGAGCGAGAGACAGCTGTGAGATTGTATGAGTTGCACTTATTTAAAAAATTGTTATCTAACGAAGAATTTTATGATTCTTTTTCCGAATTGAAAGGAGAGACCTTATCTTGTTGGTGTTTACCTGAACTTTGTCATGGTGAGGTTCTCTGTAATGCTGTTATTGCAGATAGTAATAACGAATTATTAGAACATATAGAATCACGGTTTGAGACTCTTCAAGCTACATTATTTTTATATACTGATGAGAAAAATGAAGTAAAAGAACTGTTAGAGGGTCTTTCTGAAAATCCTTTCAACTAACATAAGGATTATATAGGAAGCCAATCTCAATATAGAATATGATTGAAACAGAGAAATATTTTGATTTGAATAATTACCGTCGTGTTCTTCAAGTTGCAACAACTCCATCAACAGAAGAATTTCTTCAGGTGTTGAAAGTAACAGGTGCTGGTTTAAGTTTGCTTGGATTGCTTGGTTATGTTATTTATGTTATTGTGTTCCTCTTGCCAGGTGGAATCTAAAAATTTTAAATAATTCTATTATTTTATATAGTTTATTTTAATCACTTTTTATAGTCATTTGTATAATTTTATTCAAATTGTAAAAATAATTAAGATTTTTCTGTATAGTATTTTAAGATAGATGTATCTTTCTTTTACGAAAAACTGCAAAAAGATTATATATGGTGTTATAGTAATTACAAGTAATGCCAGAATTGACAGACCTTAGCAAGGAGTATGCTGCAGAGACTCCAAGTGATTTACATGAACCAAAATCGTTCCAGTGGTATATTGATAAAGTAGTTGAACAACCCGAAGTTGCTCGTAATGCAAATCAACGAGTTGCAGATATGTTTGATTACTTTGGGAAAGATTATGATGAAGAACAAGATGTTGTAAAGTATACAATGGTTTCTGAAGACCCATTACATGATGGTTCAGAAGCTTTCTTTGGAAAGCAAGTTCATGAGTCAATTCACGAATTTGTGAATAAAGTGAAAGGTGGCGCACGTGGGCTTGGGCCAGAGAAGCGAATTAAATTACTATTAGGACCAGTTGGTTCAGGGAAATCTGCATTTGACCAATTACTACAGAATTATTTTGAGTACTATACTCAGTTAGATGAAGGTCGAATGTATACATTCCGTTGGGTGGATTTATGTTCTGTGATTGATGACCAGGACCCTAGCGATGATGTCCAACGGTCTCCAATGAATCAAGACCCATTGGTTCTACTTCCAGAAAACCAGCGACAACAAGTTATAGATGAAGCAAATGAGAATTTGAATGCTCCATATAAACTTCGTAATGAGCAATCACCAGACCCACTTTCTTCATTTTATTTGAAGGAACTGCTTAAGGTGTATGATAATGATTTATCAGCTGTTATTGAAAACCATGTTGAGGTTGTTCGGTTAGTTGCAGATAAGAATCAGCGACAATGTGTTGAAACATTCGAGCCAAAAGATAAGAAAAACCAAGATGAAACTGAGTTGACTGGAGATGTTAACTACAGCAAGTTAGCTATCTATGGAGAATCTGACCCCCGAGCATTTGATTATTCGGGTGCATTCTGTAATGCAAATCGTGGATTGTTTAGTGGAGAAGAACTCTTGAAATTACAGCGAGAGTTCTTATATGACTTCTTACACGCAACACAAGAACAAACAATCAAACCAAAGAATAATCCACGGATTGATATTGACCAAGTGATTGTTGGTCGGACTAATATGCCAGAGTACATTGAGAAAACTGGTGATGAAGCAATGGAAGCCTTCAATGATAGAACAAAGCGGATTGATTATCCATACATTCTAGAATACGAAGAGGAAGCAAAGATTTATCAGAAGAAGTTAAATAATGCAGATATTCCAGATGTGAAAGTTGAGCCTCATACATTAGAGATGGCTGGTCTGTTTGCAATCTTAACACGGATTGTTGAACCTGCTAATGAAGAGGTGACACTAGTTGAAAAAGCAAGAGCATATAATGGAGAGTCACGAACAGAGTTTGATATTGAAAAACTACAAGATGAAGGTGAAGAACAAGCAGAGATTTCTGAAGGAATGACTGGAATCAGTCCTCGATTTATCACAGATGAAATCTCTGAAGCAATTATGGATAATCAGCACCGTGGAAAAAGGTTCATTAGCCCACTGACATTATTCAATTACTTTGAATCCAATCTTGAAGCCCACGGAAGCATCAGAGATGATGTATTACCAACATATATGCGATATATTGAACTTGTTCGTGAAGAATACGAAGAAAGAGCAATTGATGATGTTCGGACAGCTCTAGCGTATGATATGGAAGAAATTCAAGAACAAGGAGAAAAATACATTGACCATGTGATGGCATATATTGATGATGAAGAGATTCAAGATGAACTAACTGGTCAATATAGAGACCCTGATGAGCAATTCCTTCGTTCAATCGAAGAGAAAATTGATATTCCAAAAGACCGTGCTGATGCGTTCAGGCAAGAAATTAGCAATTGGATTTCCCGACGTGCTAGAGCTGACGAAAGTTTCAAACCACAAGACAATCGACAGCTTCAAAGAGCATTAGAACGGAAAAACTGGGAAGATAAGAAACATAACATTAATTTCTCAGCTCTCATCTCAGATGAGAAAGATACAGACGGTCAGTCCGAGTGGATTGAAGCACTGAAATCAATGGGTTACTCAGAGGAAGGCGCTCAAGAAGTGCTAGAATTTGCTGGCGCACAGGTTGCAAAAGATGAAATCGAAGAAAATCAATAACTCACTTATAGTATAAAATTATGGACCCACACAAATACACTGAAAATGCCAACGAAGAACTTGAGAAAGCGTACTCTGAGCCGTTATCGTTAGATGAATACATAGAGAAGTTATTCTCAGACCCTCGGTTTGCAAGCCATGCAGCTAAATATTTACTTGAAGCAGTCCAATATTATGGCACTAGGACCGTTATCGAAGAAGGTGAAGAACTCGAACGATACATCTTCTTTGATGACCCGAGTAATAATGGAGAGCATGCTATTCTTGGTAATACAAAAATGTTGAATGACTTCGTTGATACATTACAGAGTATTGTCTCTGGAACTGGAAAAACCGAAAAAATGCTTTGGATATATGGTCCAACTGCAACAGGGAAATCTGAGTTTAAACGGTGTTTGATTAATGGGTTAGGTCAGTATTCAAAGACTCCTGAAGGACGAAGGTATACAATCGAATGGAACGAAAAAACTAGTTCATATGACCCTACCTTCCAAGGTAAAACAGAACAAAAAACAGATTCACAGTCTTGGAAAACGAGTCCTGTTCAAACACACCCGCTTGCAGTATACCCTGAATCGATTAGAAAAGAGATTATTTCAGACTTAAACCAATCATTCGATGAAAGACGCCCTACAAAAGTAACGCAGTCTTTAGACCCATTCTCACAAGAATACTATAATTACTTAAAAAAAGAATACAGAGATTCAGATAGTTCTTCATTATTTGAAAAAATTACATCAAAAGACCATCTCCGTATCGTTAATTATCCCGTTGAACTAGGTCAAGGAATTGGTGTGCTTCATGCTGAAGATTCCGACCAACAACCTAAATCACGATTAGTTGGGTCATGGATGCGACAACAACTTGGTGACTTAAACTCAAAAGGACGCCGTAACCCACACGCATTCACATTTGATGGTGTTCTTTCACAAGGGAATAATCTGTTAACAATTATTGAAGAAGCAAGTCAACATTCTGATTTGTTATTCACATTCTTAAACATTCTTGATGAAAATGAAGTGAAACTTGACCAACAGACAAAAATGGATATTGATACTGTTGTATTGATAATTTCCAATCCTGATTTAGAAGCAACATTGAATAAACAAGAAGAACTAGGTTCACGAGACCCACTTAAAGCTCTCAAAAGACGGATGGAAGAGCATAAAGTAAAATATCTCACCAACCATAGTCTTGAAGCACAATTACTTCGAAAAGAAATTGTAAACACTGAAGACTTTGAAAAACAATCTACTGATGGATTTGATATTACTGCCCCATTAACAGTTAATCTATTTGAGAAAAACCAATCATTCACTCGGGAAATAGCACCGCACGGAATAGAGTCTGCATCAATGGCTAATATTGTTTCAAGATTAGTTAAGACTGAAGATATGGAAGATGAGTTTGACCTTGTTGACAAGGCAATTGTGTTTGATAAATCATATGTTCAAAAAGGGGATACTCGGTATGACAAAGATGACCTTAATATTCCTGATGATGAAGACGGAAATGGAGAAGAAGGAATTCCTGTTACATATACAAGAGATATTATTTCAGAGCTATTAACAGATATCTCTGTTGAACGGTCTCATAATGAACTCCCTGTTGGACAAGTGATTTTACCACAAGATATTCTTGAAGAGATGATGGAACAAGCACAACACACTCCATTATTCTCTGAAAAAGAAGCTGAAAAATATGTTGAACGGATTGAAGAATATGTGTTTGACTACATCTTTGAAAAACAGAAAGATGACGTGTTAAAATGTGCAATGAGTGAATTAGAAGTTTCTGAAGGAGAAATCGAAGAATATTTAGAACACATTTATGCGTGGGCTAATGATGAGACAATTACAAATGAAACAACTGGGAAAGATGAGGACCCAGATGCATTATTGATGAAGTTGTTTGAGATTGAGACATTAGGCATTAGTGATGAAGGTGATTATGATTCAGAACATATGCCCTCCCATCAATCTGTTATTGATTTCCGTAGAGATAAAATCATCCAACCAATTAATAAGCTGACTTGGAAACAACGAAGTGATGAATTTGTTGCAGAAAATGTTCCATTAACCGAGATTCCAGTCTTGAAACAGTTATTGGAATCCAATTCAATTGATGATTTACAGCGTCATTTTGAAGATTTTGACCCTGAACAATGGGAAACCCCTCCTGATGGAACAATTACAGAAGAAGTAAAGAAAAATACTATTGAGAATATGATTGATTTATTTGATTATACTGAAGCATCGGCAGAACTAACAAGTACCCTCGTAATGAATATGGTGAGTGAACAATGGGATTAAGAGATGATATTAAACGATATAAGGAAGTTGGTGATGAAAAAAGACCTGATTTAGAAGACTTTATTAAAGAAGGTGATATGTCTCCATCTGATGAAGATACTGTACGATTACCATTCAAAATTATTCAATTACCTGGATTTGAATATGAAGAATCAAGTAAGGGTGGAATTGGACAAGCTCAAGATGGACAAGAAGTAGAAGAAGGAGATGTTGTTGAGGTTCCAGAAGAATCTAGTGATGAAGACGGAGAGGAAGGTGATGAAGAAGGTGAAGATGGAGACCCAGGTGAAGATGGAGATAAGCAAGATGAGTATTACGATTTAGACCCTGAAGAATTTGCAGAAGAATTGGATGAAGAACTTGGATTGAATTTAGAACCAAAAAAGAGTAACAAAGTAAAAGAAGAAAAAGAAGGTGCATTTGTTGAACGTGTCCAAACTGGACCAAGTAGTACATTAGATTTAGATTATCTATTTAAACAAGGATTAAAAAGAGAAATGGCAGTTCAATTTGATGAAAACTTTGCATTAGAGTGTTTAAAAACAAAAAATGTCGGACCACAAAAAGCATTTGAATATCTTCGAGATAATAATGTTGTTGTTTCAAAAGCATGGTTAGATGATGCATATGATGACATTCCATCGAATGAACGAACAAAATGGGATTCTTTAGAAGAATTTGAAGAAAATGTTGAGAGAGAAGAAGTCCAACAATTAATCAGAGAGAATGGAGTTCAAGATATTACTTTCCGTCCAGAAGATGAACGATATAAGTATCCTGAAACAATTGAAGAAAAGCAGAGCCAAGTTGTTGTTATTAACATTAGAGATGTAAGTGGGTCTATGCGAGAAGAAAAGCGTGACCTTGTACAACGAGTTATGGCTCCAATGGATTGGTATTTACAAGGTAAATATGACCAGGCTGTATTCTTCTATGTTGCACACAATAACCAAGCTTGGACTGTGGAACGAGCTGACTTCTTCCGTGTAAAATCAGGTGGTGGAACACGAATTTCATCAGCATATGACCTGAGTAAAGAAATATTAACTGAATTCCCATTTGAAAATTGGAATCGATATGTGTTTGCTGCAGGAGACGGTGAAAACAGTCAGAATGATACAGAAGATAATGTCATTCCAATGCTAAAATCAATTGATGCAAATATGCATGCATACATCGAGACAAATCCAAAACAGAATAATAGACAGGCAATTCATGCTGACGAGTTAGAAGATGAGTTTGGTGAAGATTCTGATGAAGTTGTTGTAACTCGTGTTAACAGTGAAGATGATGTAATTCCTGCTATTAAAAAGATTCTTGGAAACAATCAATAATTATCTAAAAAGAGGGGAAGACTTATTTATAAAAAAGACCTCTATATAACTAACTTGAGAATATATGTCACGCCGAACCCATCAAAAAAGACAACGAAAGCTTCGTGAAGCAAGTGAACTCAAACAAGAAGTTTCAGAAGGAAGAGAACTTGCCCAAAAACTTGGATTAGACCCATACCATGTCCAATATTGGATTGTTGATTATGAAGAAATGATTCAAGCTGCTGCATATGATGGTTTTCAAAACAGATGGCCACATTGGAAATGGGGACGACAATATGTGCAGTTGAAATTACAAAATACATATACACCAATGCACATTTATGAGTTAGTAATTAATGATGACCCTAGCCAAGCCTACTTACAAGAATCAAACACAGTTGAAGACCAAAAAGCCGTTATAACACACGTTGAAGCTCACGCAGACTTCTTTAAGAATAATTCATACTTCAAAGAAATGGCTAGTGGAATGGATGCAACACAGATGATTAACCAACATGCTGATAGAATTCAGAGTATCATTCAAGACAGTGACGTTACACGAAGTGAAGTTGAAGAATGGATTGATAACATCCTGTGTATCCAAGAAAATATTGACCAAGACTCTGCTCTCCATCGAACAGAATCACCTATCGATTCTGACGCAGAACTAACAAGACAACAGATGGAAGAACGTCTTTCAGATGCAGGATTCTCTAAAGATATGCGTGATGAAATTATCACAGACGAAATGCTTGGTGAAAAAGAAGAAACAAATGGTGATGCAGAAACTGACTTGTTATACTACTTATACCAAAATGGAATGCAATATGATGAAACTGAAGAAAAAGCCGTTGAATTAGAACAGTGGCAAAGAGAAATTATCAGTATTCTTCGAAAAGAATCATTTTATTTCTCACCACAGCGGATGACAAAGACCATGAACGAGGGGTGGGCCGCATTCTGGGAATCTAGAATGATGAGTCATTTGAACTTTGTTGATGCTGATGGGTTAGTAAATTATGCAGACCACTTTGCAAAAGTAGTGTCTGCAGACGGAATGAACCCATATGCTGTTGGGTTAAATCTCTGGGAATATGTTGAAAACAAATATAATCGAGAAGAAGTAGTATCAAAACTACTGCAAGTTGAAACTGTTGACCCACAAGTATTCTTTGATAGAATTGATTTGAAGTCAGTACGTGAAAAATTGGAACCAAATTCAGCATACTATAATATATCAAATGAACACCTTGATTCATTAATCGAATCTGTTGGTGAAGAAAAACTTGATATGGATGCAATTGAAGCAGCAAAGAATGGAGAATTTGACGCCTCTGAAAAAACATGGAAAGTGCTTAATTATGATGGGTTAGCTGAGTTCTTATACTCATTAACGCTTTCACATAACAAATCATTCTTATTGAATATTAAGAAAGATGAAGTCCGTCAAATATGGCGGAGATTATCTGAGAGTGAGCGTAATAAATTTAATTCTGTTCCAGAAGCTTTAGAAAATGTAAATTATACATTTGGATGGGAAAAAATGAGAGAAGAGCGAGATATTCATAATGATAGTACATTTATTAAGAAGTATTTGAGTCAAGAGTTTGTTGACCAAAGTGGTTATTTCACCTATGAAAAAGACCAACAGAATAATGTTAACAGAGTAACAAGCACAGATGCTAGAGATGTTCGAGAGAAAATGCTTCTTGAAGTGACTAACTTTGGCAAACCAACTATTGTTGTTGAAGATGGAAATTATAAGAATAGAAATGAGTTATTATTACGCCATGAATTTAATGGAATTAATATTGACATTCCACAAGCAAAGGATACATTAAAGCGTGTGTTTAAATTATATGGGCGTCCAGTAAATCTCAAAACAGTATACCGAAAACAAACTAGAGATGGAAGTACACTACAGCCATTATTACTTCGATTTGATGGAACAAAGTTCTCGGAAAAAGATGTTTCAGATGAAGCTGTTGAAGACCTGCTCCAAGATTCATATTCTTATAATACCCATCCTGATGGAGGTTGGAGTTAAAACTATCTTTTTCAACGTTAAAACCAGTTGACTCTCCAAAAAAGTTAATAGGGATGTTCTAGAATGTATTTATAAGATGCTGAATAACATGTCTTCTCGCAAGTTGATTAGTCTTCTAGCAGTAATTAGTATGCTAGCGATTGCAGGGTGTTTAACACCACCTGGTCCGCCAAATCAGAATGAAACAACCCCAACACCGACTCCATCTAAATATGTTGAAAGTGGTGCAGGTATTTCATATCAAGAAGTATATAATACTAGCAAAGAACAATTGAATAAAAGTGAAGGATTTGCTGTCACATACAACGTAACAATCAAAGACCCACGCCTTTCGTCTGAAGAAAAATCATATATCAAACAATACTTGATGAATGTTAAGCAAAACGAGACATTATACCAATCTAACTTCTCCAGTGTTGAAAGAAGTGTGTATAAAGACTCTGTTCTCTATTATGAACGAACAGGCGGACGAAATACACAGGCACAAACAACAGTAACTCCAATCTCTGAAGTTGAAAATGATACAGTGACAATGGAAGAAGCTGCAGGAAACTCGTCCCTTATAAAAACAGGACTTGATTCTTCACAATATTCCTTCACAAATGTCTCATATCAGAACAATGAAGAAATATCCACATACACTGCTTCACAATCTGTTTCAAACTATGATGCTTCAGACCTGATTCCAAGCGATATGAACTACCAGTTTGGTAATCCTGAAATTACAGGTGGGAGTGAGAATATCGAATCAGAAGTGAGAATGACAAAAGATGGATTGATGAGAAGCTATACTCTTACATACAGTGCAACAATGTTTGTTGATGGAACTGAAGAAGACTTTGAAATGCAAATCAAGTACACTGTAAATAGAAATGGCCCAACCGTTGGAGTTGATAAGCCAGGATGGGTTCAAAACACAAGCCAACAAGGATAAGATAGTCAAACTTTTTTACAATTGACGGCTAAGACGGCTAAATAATAAGGCTTATATTTACTCAGTTCTTTATATTATCTAAGAGAAACAGTATGGGAGCAAACTTTGTTATTGACACAGAACTTGCAAATGCAGATGAATTAGAGTATATAAGTAAGTCTCGAATCAAAGAGTGGCTCACATGTGAATGGAGGTTTTATAAAAAATATATTGAAGGCAAACGTGAACCTGAAAATGAGGCAATGCGACGTGGGAGTGCAATCCACGAAACATTTGAAGAGTTCTACCATAATGCTGAAAAATATGTTTCAGAACATGGAACTCTTCCTGATGATTTATTTGAACTTTTACCTGAAGATATTGATTGGAGTGATTATAAAGACCCATATATAACTAACTTTATCCATAGAGAAGAAGGGCGGCGAGCCTATCTTACTGATAAAGCTGAAAGAGGAGAGATATCCAAATCAGAGATAGAACATTATTGGTTGCCTGTTGAAATTGAATCTGAAGCATGGTTAGAGTTTCAAGAACCACCATGGATGGGTTATGCTGATGTAATGTTATATGCAGAGAGCCTTCCAACTGTTGTTTCCAATGAAGGAGTAGTTGTTGTTGACTTTAAAACAGGACAGACTCCAGATGAAACGTATCGAGAAAAAGGAATTTATCTAGAAGGAGAGTTCTATGCTATGCTCTTTGAAGATGAGTATAATGTTGCAGCTGTTGCAGGATACTATCCGAAAGATGATGATTTGTTAATTTCTCCATTGAAAAAGAGCCGACAAGATGTGATTACAGAAGCTGTTTCTGAAATGGTTGATGCAGAATCATCAGATGATTATACATATAATGAACAACCGCTCTGTGCGTGGGGTGAAGATGACGATGAGAGATGCCCATATTATAATACTGAATGTGAAAGCACTTGGGCACAACCAATAGATGAAAAAGAGAAATTTACATCTCTCTGTGATAACGGATTTAGTGTTGCTCATATAGCGATGGAACTTAATACGAGTGTTGACTCTGTTAAGTATTGGGCTAGAAAGTTAAATAAGACAAAACAAATAATGGATATGTGAATGAAATTACTAAGACAGCTATATGAAAAAATCAAGGAACCTAAACCAATATATTCTCGTAATAAATCGAAAGCTGAATTGAAGGGTATTTTGCAAGATGGCGAAGATGTAATATTTGGTATTGATTTGCGTGACTCTTACATAAGTGCATATCGAAATAAATGGTTCCTTACAGAGACAAAACTTGTTTTTATTTCAAAAGAACTACCACTTGATATAACAAGAGAAATTTACTTGTTTAATCAGATTGAGGAGATGAAAATTTTTGAAGATGAATCTATCTTTGTAATAGTTACTGAACAGGGGAGACAAGGATTTGAACTTGATTCAGATTTAAAGAAAGAATTTGCTGACCAAGCAATTCTTCAATTTGAATTATATACTGATGTAGTTTCACAATCAGAATAAAAATTTATTGTGTTAGTTTTTGTCATACCAAAAGCTTTTTATACACCACCCACATATTAACAAATACCAGCATAAGACTGGTGCGGTATAATCTATGAACGGACAACATTCCACACTCAGATTTGGTTGCTCACAACCGAAGAGTGGAATGTATCATAATACATCCCCTGTATATATTCTAAATAGTATTCTAAATCACACTATTTGGTATACAAATTAAACAAGGGGATGAAGTTCAAACGGCTTGGATGTAAAAAATCCAAGAAACCGCATCAATCTTCGTTTGAATTTCTCAAACTTGTTACGAACGAATAAAAAACAAATACCAGCGGGTCTTTACGGAGATTCAAGGTAATCCAATCTCTTTATGACCTTAACGGTAATTTGGAAATTATTAGTCGTATCGGCTCCACTCCACATCGACCGTTTGCAAAACATTTCCATCCCTTCAACCTGTGTTAATTGCAAACGCCGATTGGAATCCACAAACACACAGTTACTTTCTACACACAACTTCTACACACGCTTTCTCACTGAGAGATTTCACCAAGCAATTATAAACATTTTTAAACAACAAATCCAATATATAATTATGACAGAATATCCATATGGAAGAAGCGGTTCACCAATCGTGTTTTATCAAGATACAGCAACAGATTCAGATTTTGAAAAAGTGAAAAATACTGGTGATAATGAAATTAAACGAAAAGGTGGTAGTGTTTATGTATATGAAGCTCCTGCAGATGATGATACAGGAAGAGGCCATCTAAGTGAATGGGAGCAACAAGATGATGAATCATATACTCCAGTAGATAAAATTTCAGGAGACGATGGAATGATTTATGATAAATTCCAACAGTCGTAGTTTGTCTGAATTAAGTAACTCTTTTATACCTTCAGTTAAGTCAAATATTTATGACAGAAATACCAGAAGAAACACGAAAAGCAATTGAGATAGCAAAAGATTTTTCCTTAGGAAATAAATATCCCATAATCAAACCAATTAGTCCATCAACATTTGTTGTAGAATTTCCAAATGAAGAATCTGTAGAATCTTTAGATAGTCCATTTCCTAAAACTGTATCTGAACAAATACAGAATTTACACATTGAGATTGAAGAGGTGAATACTGATGAAAATCCAAAATTTGTATTTAAACATAAGTCGGCTTGAAGAACTTCTTAAATATAAGTCGTTGAATTAATTTGATTGTTTGAATATCTGTTGAGACAAACGTTGTTTTGTCAAATTTCCCAAATGGAAATCGACAAATTTAAATAGACAAACATCCGTAAAGCTTTATATGGATGAACCCACTGAATATAAACTTTCCTACACCCCATCGTTGATTCCATTAAACCCGCATGCAACACACGATTTTGTTTCAGAAATCGAAGAATTATCTACCTCGATATATACGGAACGAGCTACAAAAGTAGCTGAGAATATTCCACTATTAACATCTTCTGAAAAACCCTATTATGAAGAAACACAGTTAAATCCAGTACTTGGTTACAGTATCGATGTTAGAAATATTAAAAAATGGACAAACTCATTTTTATATGGCCATACAAGACCCATCAATACACCAGACAATATAAAAATAGATATTCCTCAGAAGAAGTACTCACAAGAAGGAAACACTCTTTTTGTCTCAACTGTATTTGGAGAACTATCGTTTGAAATAAAACAGTATGATGAATCACAGTTTGAGCTTGAATTTGAAGGAAATCCAATTACGCTCAATTACAATAGAGAAACTCAAGAATTTACGTTACTCTTTGAACAAACAGAAGTACTAGCAGATGAATTTGAGTCAACAAACAAGGAGAATTATCCAACAGATTATGATTATTATCATTCTCAATTAAGTGGTTGGGATGCTGAGATGCATCAGCCATTCGCAATTTATAGTCCAGCTGTTCCATATGAAACTGTTGTTGATAATATTGAGAACCAAGCTGATGAATCTATTATTATTGTAACAAGCGACGGTTGGAGAGTTTGTGTTCGCTCTCCTGACGATGAAAATTATAAAATTCAAGTATCTTTAGTTGAACTTCTTGACCCTATAAGTGAAGATGTTGTTTCTTACTATGAGGAATTTAACTACCCAAAAAAATATATCAACCTGCCTGAAATTCAGTATATAGATACACTAGAAGATGTTTTAACACCTGAAGAAGCAAACAAGCTGAAAGTTCTTCCATATTCAATTCCGTTTGGTGATGAGGAACTTTTATTCGAAAAATTAAGCCACGCAAATGAGTTTATAAGAACTGATAAGAATGACGCATTATTAGATGAACTCTCATTTGAACAGTTCTTAAAACAAACAACAAAAACTCTATAAAGTATTATAGTTCTAAATCATATTCAATTGCAAAATCACGGAACTCTGCTCGATGTGCTTCTTCATCTGTTAATAGTTGAACTGCAAGGTCTTCAGTAACATAGTCTCCTTCTTCGCCAGCTAGTTCAATTATCTCACGATATAGTTCAATAGCTTCAGTTTCAGCATCAATAACTCCTTTGATAACACTCTCTACATCATTTCGTTCTGCTGGTGGTTGTAACGACTGTTGTGACATAACTGCATCAAGAGACCCATGTGGAACTTCACCAAGAGTATTCAGTCTTTCAGCTAATAATTGAGCATGATTCAACTCTTCTTGTACATCATTTAATAAAGATTGTCCGACTTGTTCTGCTCGAATGCCATGTAATGAAACACCATTCGAAATATAGTTCATAATTGTTTCAATTTCGTCAACATATGCATCTTGAAGTAAGTTTACAAGTTTATCGCTTGTCATATCTATAATTTTAGTTTCAAAGAATATAATGTTTACCCAAATTTGTTACTTTGATTATATATAATTTTTTTGAGCTAAATCGGTAGTTATAAATAAGGGAACTTACTTATATATTAGTACAAAAATGTCCCAGATTAGAGACGACCTATGTTCCCTCCCAAGTGTAGGTCCAGCAACACAAGAAGTATTGTACAATAAAGGTTATCATACATATGAAGATTTAGCTAGAGCAAAACCTTTCCAATTACACCAGAAATGTGATATTGTTCTTGCGTCATCATCACAAATTATTGACGGTGCAATTGAAGAGTTGAATCCAACTTGCCCATCATGTTCTGAAGACCAGTTCCGCCCATCATGGGATGAAATTATTAAAGTACAACCAACTGAAATCCCCGAAGATTCTGATTTGTTCTGTGAAAATTGTTATTGGAGTGGAAGTCTTAATGAAGTATAGTCAAATTCAGTAGACGAAACAGTTAAAAAATAATAACTCCAAAAATCTGTTGAAATAATGGATGCTTATTTTTAAATTGACTATAACTTATGCAACGTAGTCAATATCGCTAGTTTCTTCAGGGCTACTTTCATTTGAATTTTCTGTTGACTCTTCAGTTGAACTAGTTGGTGTAGACTGCGGTGTTTCTGGTTCATCTTCTGAGCCATAGATTTGTTCTGATTCAACTCCTGTTACAACAACCATTGTTCGAAGAGTGTTTTCAATCTCATCAGAGACGCCTGTTCCCCAAATAATTCTTGCTGCTGGGTCAACCCTATCGTATAGTTCATCAACAACACCTTCTGCTTCTTCAATGCTCATTTCAGGGCCACCTGTAACATTAACAAGTAACGATTGTGCATTTGAAATATCTACATCAAGTAGTGGGGAGTTCAATGCATCTTCAACAGCATCAACAGAACGACGACCTTCTGTTGTTGTTTCACCAAGACCAATCATTGCAACACCACCATTCTTCATAATCGTTTGAACATCAGAGAAGTCAAGGTTAACAATACTTGGTGTTGTGATTAGCTCAGTGATGCCTTTTACTGAACGCATTAGAACTTCATCACATACCTTAAATGCTTTCTGAATTGGCATTTGACCAACAGATTGGAGCAGTTTGTCATTTGGAATGACAATCACTGTATCTGAAACGTCTTGTAATCGAGCAAGACCAGCTTCAGCATTCTGTCTACGAACCTCTCCTTCACTTGTAAATGGGAGTGTTACAATTGCAATTGTAAGAGCGCCCATATCTTGAGCTGCTTGAGCGACAACAGGTGCTGCGCCTGTTCCTGTACCACCACCCATACCTGCAGTAACAAAAACCATATCACTGCCTGAAATTGATGCTCGGATATCATCAATATCTTCTAATGCAGATTCTTCACCAACTTGTGGAAGTGACCCTGCACCACGACCACTGGTTCTATCCTGTCCAACTAGTAGTTTTTCGTCTGCTCGAACATCAAGAAGATGTTGTACATCAGTATTCAAACTTACAAGTTTTGCACCTTCAATACCTTCTTCAACCATACGGTCAACAGTATTACAACCACCACCGCCACATCCAACAACAGTGATTTCAGTACTTAAACTATCTGCAACTTGCTTCAACTCTTCATCTGACATACCACCATCTGAATCTGGTGCAGGTTGAGCTTCACCTGCACTTTCAGCTGCTGTACTTTCGTTGACAACGCTTTCGCCACCGTCATCGCCAAACTCTTCCTCTTCTGCCTGTTCAAGAGCATCACTTACCATAGAATCCATAATAGTTCTATCAGATTGTTTTATATCATCATAAATAATAGTTTCGGCGCATTTCAAATAAAAATAGAGCGATAAATACAATAAAATCAAAACAATTATGTACCTAAAGACAGTAAATTCACCCAATGATTCTCTCAGATGCGTCAATCCGAAAACGAGTATTAGAAGATGAAATTAGGATTAATCCAACACCTGAAGAAGTACAGTATCAACCAGTTTGTCTTGACCTTCGTTTAGGTGACTCGTATACAAATGAAAAAACCAGCGAACTATTTGAAAACTGTCATATTATAGAATTTGAATCCGACACATTCCATCTTGCACACACGCTTGAAACACTTAATCTTCCAGATGATGTATGTGGACTCATAACTGGGCGGTCTTCACTTGCAAGAAATGGACTGTTCTTTTTACCAATCCTTGTAGACCCAGGATTCAAAGGACAAATCACACTACAAGTTTTTAATCTGAGTGGAAAACCAATAAGTCTTCCACCTGAAAAACGGATTGCACAAATAATCTTTATGCAACTAGACCAACCAGTTGATGAACCGTATGGTGAAAAAGATGATTCTAAATACCAAAACCAAGAAGGACCAACAGAATCACGAATGAACGAAATGTCATAACCAGTTTTCTTCGACATATTTATAGGCACACATTCCATATACTCTCATATGGCATCATACAAAGGATGGACAAAGATGGATGAAGGCAGTTGGCGTCACGATGGAAATAATCAAGGTGCAAACAAGCTTAATATCCATATTAAAGACGAAGACGAATTTAAAAACATTGGCATTCACATTGCTGGTGTGAAAACAAGGCGACACGCTGATACATACTTACTAGTCTATACAGTCAATGATTCACCTACAGAGTACGAAAGCGGTTCTCACATTTTAGGTGAATTTAACACGCTTGACGAAGTGAAGAAAGCAGCCACACAAGTTCAGAAGAATAACCCTGACGATACTCCACTATAACAAGCAAAAAACTTTTTAACTTTCTTCATTATTGTTAAGAATGGAGGTAGTTCCTCCGTGTACTTGGGTTCATCCAATCTGGATGAATATTTGGGACAACCACAATACACTTTTTGATTGGTCACTTGTACTGAAGAATAGTAGTCAAATCAAAACTATTATGGGAGAGTACCAATATTATCCTAATGCTACAAATCTCACTTACAGTGTTGTAAGGTCGAAACTGTAAGTGACCATTGAAATAAGCAAAAACAAAGATTCAAACTACCAAAAAATAATTGTCAGTTATAGCTAGAACAAACTAAGCTTCTATTAAATTAAAACTAGTTTGTTTTAGCTAGTCTAGTTAGTTGTGGGTGTAGGTTTTATTTCCTAGAGAGTAGGGTTGAGAGTAACGGATTCACCATTTTTGCTCCTAACAACAACGTAAGGACAACTTCTTGACATTAACCTAATCGTATAATCAAGTTAAATTGTAGAAATAGAATGCAAGCACTCCTGAAATACCGATTCCTGTAATATGTATTTCTGTGTAAAGAGAGTTTCCTAATGCAAATGAATAATTAAGTCCTAATAGTAAGACAAAAAGACCTGTCATCAAATAATATAATCGCTTCATATTTTACTTTTGCAAATGATTATTATATATTTTCTTCGGTTGTTTTGGATTTAATAGAACTTTTCTTTATAGCCTAGTACTTATTATGCTTGATGATTGAACTAACAATAATGACTAGTCTATTTGAGACGTTTACCAGCCAACGTCTAGAAAAACTCCCCCGATGGAGATACAATCTGAGTTTAGCTTGCTTAGTAATTGGCTCGATTGGTGCAGTGGTTAGTGTCATCGCAGCAAGCACTAATATTCTAATGATGATTTTTGGAATTACATTTGAACAGTCATGGGAAGTTGCAGGTGTACTCGGTGGACTTGGAACATTCTTATTATTATCAAGTATCCCATACTCTACACCTCGTGTGAAAGATGAGGTTTTAACAATGGTTGAATATGGCAGTATCTTTGTAAGTATTGGAACGCTCTTGTTTGTTTATCAATATCCACAAAACTGGAATATATTTACATGGGAAACAATTGCATTAGTTTTATTATTATATCTGGTTGGATTAGGAATTACACTCAGTGCAGCTTTACGAGCTGTGATTGGTTTTGAAGTGAGAAAAACACCAGGTGGCGAAATCAAACTCTCAGTTGAATCAGATGGAGATGAAATTACAACTCAAGTGCAAGAAAGCACTTTACAAGACGAAACTCATTATATGGTAAAAGATGCAATTGATAATCTTGAAGACGTTGAAACAAATACAAATGGTAGTATTGGATTAATTGGGGGCCGTCCAGACGAGTTTGTTGACACACAAACAAATAGACCAGATAAAAAATCTGTTGTAAATGACGATTAATTCATCGACAAGAAGAACATGATTGATATTTACTTTCCTGATACCAGCCATCTCCACAATCGCATTTTACTAACCCTTTAATTTCAACAAGACAATCCCAACACATTTCTTTATTATATTTATGCCAATTTTCACCACACTCTTTACATCGTTTATTAGATGTTTGTTCTTCCTGAAAGTGACAAGACTGGCAAATTGTTACGACTTCAACCATATTCATATATTCGTCCATAATCATCTGAAATCTTTCAGCAAAAACAGTTCTAACTTCGCTTCTGTTTTCAGACAACCAATCTAATTTAGATTTGTAGTATCCGCTCTTAACATATGGTTTAGTATCATACTTATCATTTGAGATAACATTTTTTGGACTGATTGTTTTTGGAGATTTAAATGTCTCGCCACAATTATTGCATCTATATTTTGGATTCTTGGTTTTTCGAGCATAATAATCACGCAAGTTGCAGTTTGGACACTCTTCACGATTTTTAGCTAATTCAGCGTTCCAATCATTAGAATTAACAAATGCTATATCTGTTGCTTTAATCCATTCACGACTCCAATTTGGACCAGAATCAGTATGATGAATATGCATTGCCTCATCTGTTTCACCACACCACTCACACTCATCTCCAACGATTTCATTTCGATTTTCTTTCCATTCCGCTGTCTGCCATGGTCTTAACTCACCCTCATTTTTATCAAAAAAGTTGTCCAATTCTTCCGAAAGAATATCATTTAATTTTTCAACGGTAGAACTCATTATAAATAATATAATTGTGTTGAGTGAAAAATGTTCTGTTTATTTTTCTCTTTTAGTATTATATATTCAAATTAATTTTGTGAAAAATTGTTTTATTATAACCTATTGTATAAAAAACGATAGTGAATGTTGTTAAGAGTGTTATAAGCGTAATCGGTGTTTCTGTTAATCCAATTATTTGAATTGAATATTCGAAGAGTGGTTTGAAAATGATTATGAATGTGATGCTACAGAGAAGGCAAACAAACAAACGTTGTCCCAGTTGAGTGTAGTCATCTGATTTCATAAGAAAAATATGGACCTGAAGGGATTTGAACCCCTGGCATCCGCCTTGCAAAGGCGGCGCTCTGCCACTGAGCTACAGGCCCGCTGTCTGTGAATATAACAAAGAACAGGATACACTTAAATATTATGGTTTCACTCGGGTATGAATCCCATCTTGTTGAATTGTTCAACTGCTTTCTTTGTTGGAAAGAGGACTTCTTCTAAAGAAGGAACTGTTTCAATATTTGCAGCATTAATATCTGTTTTTGGAATTTGAGTTGAATGGTGCGGAACAGTTTCAGACGGTTTTAGTCTAATATATTGTTTCTCAACTTTCATTACAAGCGGTGGTTCGAGGAGGGTTTCACCATATAATTCCTCTTTTAGTTTTTCATAGTCTTCTCGTCCAATAAATCCATAGTTAACACTTTCTGTAGTTGGTTCAATGTACAGTTGACCAACATAATATTGAGACGACAGTTTCTCAATCATTCTATGTTGGTATACTTTCTCAATGTACTTATGTGTTCTCATTCTTGAAAGGAATTTCATAACAAGGGTAAATATTATAACATTTAAAAACTGTAAGATAAAATATAATGAGAACCATCGGAACTTTCGGGTTTGTCTTATCTTTCTTACTTTTGTTTACAGTACTTGGAACTAGCGGTCTAGTGGCTGCTGATACAGCTGTTGATACAACATTACAAGTAAGTGAAACAAACAACACTACTAATAATACAAGCGACAATACAAGCGATGATGAATATACAGCAGAAGATTTATTGCAGGCTGATACGGAAGAAAATGAATCTCAAACAACAATAGGCTATTGGGAAGGTGTTAGATATAATGATTCGTTTTCATTTGATGAGCAGGATGAAGATTACTTAAATCAAAGTGAACAAGAAAAATTAACAAGACGAGCAATCGCACGTATTGAATATATACGAAATTCTACTTTCAACCAAAAGCCAACTGTAAATATTGTTACTAGAGATGCATATCAAAAAGGTTCAGGTGGATATACGCAGAAAAATGGAAGTGCAAAAAAATGGAATAACATTGTTTGGAAATCAATGTTTATGGTTGATGAGAATACAAATGTAGAAGCAGAATTATCAAAACTCTATGGTGGTCAAGTTAAAGCATTTTATTCACCATCACAAGATGAAGTGTATATGATTGTGAGCGAATCACAAACTGATATTGTTAAATTTCAATCAACATCGCTAGTTCATGAACTTGTTCATGCATACCAAGACCAAAAGTTTGATTTAGATAATCAAGCTCTTCAAACTGATACACAAGACGCAGAACTTTCAAAAAATAGTATTGTAGAAGGAGAAGCTGTATACATAGAAAGACAATATGAAGAATATTGTGAATCTGGTGTATGGGACTGTTATGAATCAAATGCTGAAAGCACAACAAGTGGTGACTCAATCCATCTTGGATTGCAGTTGACTGCATTCTTCCCATACTCTGATGGTTATGCATATGTAGACCATACATTAGATGAAGGCGGTTGGAATAAAATAAACAATTCATATAACGACCCACCTACACACACATCTCAGATTATTCATTACAATCAAGGTGTAAATACTGAAACTGTCGATGTTACTGTTGATGGAAAACGATGGGAACGATATTCACATGGAGCTAATGGAAAAGAAAGCGTCGGAGAAGCTACTCTTGCAATGATGTTCTGGTATCAACAAAATGAATATGGAATTGATACAGGAATTTCAGATGCAGATTTAACCCAAACTACTGATGGGTCTACATACAACTATAATTATTCTGTCACAGATAACTTACAAGGCGATGCTGTTGTTCCAATAACACATAAAACAGAATCCAATAAAACAGGATACATCTTTAAAACACAATGGAACGCAGATGCAGATGCAACAGAATTTAAGCAAGGATATATCAACATCCTAAATGGACATGGTGCAACAAAACATTCAACCAAATTAACTGGAGATGTATATGTAATTTCAAATGAGTCAGGATATACAGGTGTATACTATATAGAACAAGATGGAAACACATTAGAAATAACACAGAGCAGTACATTAAGTGAGATAAAAAACATTCAATCAATTGAAACTAAAACAAAAGATGTGACCGATAGAAATAGAATCCAAGAATTTCTTAATACAATTCCATTACCAACGATAATTGCACTTATTTTAGCTGTTTTATTACTAATCGGTATATCTACAAAATATTTAGTAATTGATGTATGGAAAAAACAAAGGTAAAATAAAAACATAATTTTTAAGTTATATTCGCTCATATATACACTATGGCTATTAAAGATGTTTTAGTTGGAGAAAAAACCATCCTAGTGAAACGAGAAAAAGAAGATATTGAACTAAAAAAACACGGAGAAAACACAATAAATTCATCAACTGACCATCTTCCAGAACCTGTTGTGAACCGACTACAATCTGATGGATTCTCATTTGTTTCACCATTCCCAATGGAACTTGATGTGTATGTTCATGATGAAGCTACAAGGGGCGATAAAAGAGATATCGCAGACCAAATTGGATTAGATGAAGAGACAGAAATTGTTAGAGAAATTGCAAACATTGGATATGAAATTCCCATCACTGTTCATATCTCTGACGAATCTACATGGGAAGTGACCAAAGTATTTGGAAAGAAATTAGAAGAACCATATTCACTCAGATAATAAAAGTTTATACTCTTTCGACTCAAAATCAAACTATGTTCAAGCTAAATTGCCATAATATTCCCCAAACAGTAACTGATTACGCATTTGACCATCTTACAGATGATGTTACAGATGATGTAGAGATTGATTATGAAAAACAAACAGTAGTAATCGATACTGGAAATATGAAATTAGCTTCTGAAGTTGAAAAAGCTGTTCAATCTCGTTCAATTGAACGGATATCTGATATGGAATCAGAATTGAACCGAGGATATGATGTTGGGTTGTCTGAAGCAGAATTAGAACAAGCTAAAACCGCTGTTCATACTACTAAAAACTTCGAACTTACAACAATTGAATAACAAGTTAACATAACTATATTTTTAGTGGAGAAAAACATTAATTACATAGTATCAACTTCTTGATAACTATGGGCTATGGTGCAGAAACACAATCAGACTTTGACAAAGCAATTCGACAAACTACATTCCGTCATCCATTTATAAAAGAATATACGTTTGTTGAAGCAGCTGATGAAAAAACAGGAACATACAGAGCAACATTTAAATTAGCAAAACAATTTACTGATGAATTATTACGAAATTTTGGCGAAGAATTATATCTTGGGCTTAGAGAAAGAGGATATTTAGTAAATATCTCTCTATACAATCATTCAGACAATTCGATTTCATTTACACTTGAGTATACAGGAATGAAATCAAAATAATATATCTATAAAGATTCCCCGTCTCGTCCAATAGGAATATTAGCAGATTGAGATGTATCAATTTCACCTAAATAAGCTTGATATCCACGAACAGACACAAACTTTGCAATATCCAAAGCTACATCAGGCGGGACTTCCTCTACAACAAAATCAACTTCTGCTGAAACACTATCAACAACAGTATCAACAGCTAAATAACAATCAAGATTATACTCCGATTCGACAGTATCCATAACTTCTTCTGGTTCGGGTGTCACAAACAATACTATGCTTCTCAAACAGTATATACTTTGTGAATTTATCTCTTTTTGAGGAGAAGACCTTGGGGCTTGACCCCGAGCGTAATTCACTGATGCAGTCGTTTCCACACTGAAAATACTAAACCAAACCCAAATGGAATAACAATCGAAAACTCAAGAGTCGATAGATTCCCACCCATCAGGACATATACAACACTCACTAAAATCCCAAAACAACTACCAATATAAAATAAACGCAATCCTCCAATAATTTCAGCTAATAAAATTTGTCCAAACGAATATTCTTCCATATCTGCTAGTACTACTTTTGACTACTAAAAAATATCGATATTCAATTTACTCATCTGTAATCAAACCACTAAAATGCTGTTTAAACTAACACAAAAACACAAACACACTAATCTACATTTTCATCAATAGTTTTATTTAAACGTGCCAAATACGCCTCAAAAACATCATTGGGAAGTTCATCAACAGTAACATTAGAATCAGGATGCTTCTCTACTGTTAATACTTCAAAAACCGAAATATATCCTACATCTGCAATTTCCTCTACATACTCTTCAAAACAATCAACATGAATAAATTTAATCAATCCTGAATTAAAATTTCGTTCATGGACAACAAGTTCTGTCTCACTCTCTGAACAAACCGTACACTCCTCATCACTAATTCCATTTACAAAACTTGGAAACATATGATTCCGTTGCATCCCACCTTCCGTAATAGCTAAAAACCAAAGTCTATTCAATTCGCTTTCAAATTCAACATCAACTTCAATATCCATACAAAAAATAAGAAATAGCAGAATAAAAACCTATCGAAATATCTAAGTTGTGAGGAACAGAGTGATATCTCTATGACTGCAAGCTACTCTATACTTAAAATCGTAGGTTTTCCTACAATTCTATATTTAAGTCATCTACCAAAAATAGTTAAGACTTCCTTAAGCAAATTACTGTTATGAAGAATACTTGTCCAAATTGTAAAAATGAGATTCAAGAATTAACAGTAACACTAGAAACTAATGTTGATATTAAACCAGCGTGGCAAATCACATGTCCAGACTGTAGTACAAATCTCACTATGATAGAAACTCAAAAAATGAGAGATATTACACCGCTTGAATGATTTGAAAGTCGATTATCAAATTCACATCACTGATAATTCATAAGTATTTTAATGGGTCTTCATCTGTTGCTCTATCTAATGAACTCATCCATTCACTTGTATGTGTGGCCTCTTCATTTTCACCCCAGTCGCATAGTGGACACCCTTCTCCAGATAATACTCTTTCACCTGAATCTAGCTCTTGTTTTAAATGAAAATATTCCCATGGTTCACCACAGTATTGACAGATTACATCACTCATATTAATATACATACACTCAAACACTAAAGAGTATTATTATTTAATTTAACTTCTCCCACCCGTCTTCTGTTGCTTTAAATCGTTTTACTTTCACTTCGTTTTCATCAGTGAGTGTGTACACATCAACTTCTACATCATTTTCATAGTAAAATTCATCTTGTTCACCAATAGAAACTCCTTTCGCACGATGAACAGCAAAATCCATATCTGAATCTGTTAAACTAAAACTTCCAAATGTTGTATGGTATTCGTTGTTATTAAAAAATAATTGAATTACTACACTAGGATTATTAACTAATGTGCCTCGCTTTTGCAAATCATTTGTTTGACCATCATCTAAAATTTCTTTTGCTTTTTTCTTATCCATATTCAAAATAAAGACATATACGCCTATAAAACCTACTATTTTAATACAATACGCCGTCCCAAGGACTCGAACCTCGCACAACGTGGTTAACAGCCACGCTCCGAAAACCCACCAGGGGGGACTGGACGGCTTGAACGTCAGGGGCAGGTCTCGAACCTGCGACCTTCTCGTTAACAGCGAGACGCTCGTACCAACTGAGCTACCCCGACAGAAAAATAAATTAATTTTTACCAATTGATTGTATTATGTGCCCTTAAAGGGCATTATTACAATTGGTTTGAGTAGACACACAACTCATAAGTGCTGTGGTTGGTGCAGTGAAATGAGATTGTGTCATTGTGATTGTCTATTTGTGTTGGGTGTATATAAACCTTTTGTTATCGGATGAAATTATCACTCATATTTATTAAGCAGTTTGAGCATATGACTTTCTGCTTTTTTCTTTCCAGAGAACGAAAATTCTTTTTCACCAACTTTCTCTGTGTTTTCTGTAACTGCAAACACTCTATACCCACCATATGGTTTATTTTTCATTACAACACACCGATTGTCTTCAGTATGAATCCATGCTTCTTCAAAATCTTCTTCTGTATACTTGTCTGACCAGGGAACAAACAAACGAACTCCAATCACATCACGAGCAATTGTTTCAAATATGTTCCGTCTTTCAGTTCGCCCTTCCTCATCAATATGGTTGTCTCGTGCTTCTTGCTTTAGTTCCGTTATATTGTACTCGGCCATATACTGAAACAGTACTCTTGCTATCGTCTAAAAGGTTTTGATTTAACCGAATTTAATAAAAAACAGTCTATCGAAATTAATTTATGTGTGTGTAATATATATTATAAATATGGTTGAAGTTCCGTCACACGTGAATAAAGAATTGTATAAGAGTGGAAAGTTTGAATTTGAGAAAGAAGAGTACGCTGGTTTAAAGAATTTTGTTAGAGCATTGCAAGCTTCAGATATGGATGCTAGTGATGTGATGATGAATGTACAAGGTGATAGTCTTGGAACAGTCAATGGAGTTGTTGCACCAGAATACATTGGAAGTCATACAATTGATGAATTCATCAAAATGAAAGCTGATGTTGCAGAGCTAGAAGAGTATGATATTCCATTAGAAGATGCATTTATTAGCTGGGAATCTGGCGCTCGGGATGCGCTTATGATGAATTAATTTCTTCTTTAAGAATCCTAGCGCATTTATCTGATGCCATCTGACGAATATCTTCTTTAGAATCTTCAGTTAGTTTTATATCATATTCATTGTTTAATATCGCCCACCCTTCCTCAACAAATATATCTTTAAGCACTCTTTTTGGAAGGTCTTTCATCATTGGCATTTGAAGTTTTTCATAGTTACCCTCATCTACAAGTTTGTGTGCATTTTTTCGAATACGCTCGTCTGTAACAAATGTGCCAACAAATTTTTTCGCATTTCTTTTTCGTTCTTTCAGTTCTTCAATTGTTTCATCATCATCTGGTTCTCCAAAGTGATTTACTTCCTGCATATACTCTGAAACTTTTTTCGCTCTAGTTTTCTGAGCATCATTTTTAATAACAATTCCCTCAGCTAACCCTAACCTATTAAATTCATCATCTGCAGCTTCATCTGGTGTTCGATAGTTTGATTGTGGTATATTCAAATCTTCATCTTGTATATCTTGCACAGTTGTTTCTTTAATAACTGGAACCGTCTCTAAACCAAGCTTGTTATGGATTTCAACAACAGTCTCATGTGATAACCATGCTTCTTCATTTTGATTCCAAATATCAAACCCAATATAATTAGGAAAGTCTGACTCATATACATCAGGATGTTTGCCGTCATATTCATAATCAACAGTATGATTATGCATAGATTCTCCATAGAAAACTAGGTCTCCATAATCTTCTTCAATTGACTTCAGTGTTTCAATATTAACATTTTCTTGAAGGTATTTAATTACATGTCGAAACTGTTTGTTGGTTTCTTCTAATGGACTAGGTTCTCCATCTCTCTTAAAAACAACTTTTCTAGACCCAAATAATAATTGAGTCTCATCAAATAAAGACCATCGAAAGTTTGCACCATCAACTTTTTCTAGAATATATAACAAATCAGTATCATTTACGAATACTTCAACATCTGGGTCAGATATTTTTGATAGTTTTGGAAATTTTCTCATTATTACAGTATAACCATTGATTCATAATAAATTCTTTTATTTTGGTTAGTTAACTCAAATCAAATTTTGCAAGAAGCTTTGTTGGTGCAGACTCTTCGATTTCAAATTCTATTCTTGTGAATGCATTATCATCATCAGTATGTTTTGTGATAGACCAATTTGATGCGTTTCGTATAACAGATTCAACTTGTTTATATGCAGTCATATCAAACTCATTCGGGAAATCTAGAGTGACTTGAGCAGTCCAAGTATCATCTTCAAGTATTGGTTCAGTGAACGTTCGTATTGAGACTGTGGGAATTGCATCAAGTCGTTGCACTAATTCATATGGAGTATAATATGTTTTCATAGTACTATCTTCATCGCAAACATTCTTAAAATTTTTCTTTTTAGAATAATCGAAAATATAAAAAGGGTTGGACTATAATTTTTGAGTATGCCAGAAACAAATGTCTACTGTGAGAATAATTGTGGAAACCGTATTAAAAGAGAATTAGCTGAAAAACATAGTGGGTGGAGTTTAACTGAAGATGGAGGTTGGCTTTGTACCGCATGTAATCCAGACTCACCTGTCAGCTGGGAGAGCGACTCAGACAAGTAAACATTAATTTTCGTAATCTTTTCGATATTCAATAGTATTTACTGAAACTGTTTGCGGGTCAGCATTATATGTAGTTTCTGCAACACGAGATGCAACTGCTGTTGCTTCGGCTTTAACAGACGGAAACTGACTATCTTTTTGTCGGAAAAATGTGACAAACTCATCAACAAATCCAGTAACGCCTTCATATTCAAAATGAACTCTAAATGGTCCGTATTCTTGTGTTACCATATTATACTGTGTTTTGTTTAGTAATAATAATGTTATGGTGTTTCTATCGTGAACAGAATTTTACAGTAAGAAGAAATATTGATTTTTCACTCTCTAATTTCTTCGATTAATTGTGGAGAAATAGAGTCTAAATCATATAAATCTGATAATAAAAAGATAGCATTTTTTCCAACATTTGTAACTGCAACAATTGTCTTATCTAATTTAGAACGAGTAAAGTCATCATCAATTACGAATACTTTTTTCAACGCTTCAATACCTAATATGTCACCATGTTCTGTTTCTGTAACGTTAAATGAACATCTAGTCTGTGAGCTTAAATCTCCATACACTCGTGATTCAATAACATCTTTTGTTGCATTTCGTTGTTTTTGTAATACTTTCGAAATTTCAGATTCAGTTATCGACGCATTTGCAATTCGTTTTGATTGTTCTTGTTCAGATAATTGCTGTGATTCTGCTTCCGTTAATGCAGTATTTTGAATTATATCTTGAGTTAATGTGTGAACTAAACTAACTTCAAAATATTCATATGATGGAGAACCAATAATACTGTACACAATACCATCACGACTACAATTAATTCCAAACACAAACTCATCACCAAACTGGTTTACCGTTGCCTCTGTTAATTCATCTAATGAATTTATTGATGCCCCTTCTGTTGTACCAAGAACTGTATCATCAAATGATTCAACCATTTGTATTACATCAAAGCATAATGAAACAAAATCTGATGTGTCTACTTTCATTATAAGACACTAAAAGTAACTTTGTTTATAAAGTTACCCCCAGTGGTCTACAAAATTAAAACTTAGAATATTTTCCTTTCTTGAACTGTAAATCCCAAACAGAAAGCAAATCATTTCCTGTTTCATCTTTTGTAATATCAGTATGTCCATCACCAACGAACTTAAATTCAACAAAATCGCCATCAAATCCAATTACTTCATATTCTCTATTATCTTCGTATTCAACTAAATCTCCAATGAATAAGAGAGTGTCACTTTCAACTAGTCGAACGGTTTCTTCATCAACTCTTTCGTAGTCACCCATATGTTTCCATACTTCTAATACACTTTAAATCTTTATTTTTGTTTCACGGGCTATATGAGATTTGCACTCACTATCTGTCGGTTAAGAGCCGACTGCCTGTCTGCATAGGCTCATAGCCCACAAGACTTGGACGGATTGGGTGAGACTTGCACTCACTATCTTGGGATATCTTCAAATTGGAAACCAAAACATCTCACAATTTTTAAAAGTCCCACGCCTATCATACTTAGGCTTCCAATCCACACAAACTTACTTTAACGGGTTTGGAGGGATTCGAACCCTCGTTCTCGGGGTTAAAAGCCCCTCGCCCTAGGCCAGACTGGGCCACAAACCCAAACGGGTAGTCTAAGTGTGGAATGGTGAGTTACTATTACTCAATCAAGCAAAAAGAAAGTTCACATGTCACTGCGTTTAGTGAACATGCTAACCGAGTTCTCCTTTCGTTTAGAAAGAGAGCTGTTGACACACGATTGAACAAAGCAGGTGGGTGTTCGAATCATCGTATATTACAATAATAGACCATAGGTATATAAATATTTCGATTCAATTTTTTCAGAACTAATCAAAATCTAAAAACAGAACTACTAAAAGCATTCACTATGTATAAGATAGTATGACAGTAAAACCAAACGAAAATACATATGAAGAACGAAAGAAGAAATTTGAACTAATTAGAGATAAACTTGGACCTTCAAATCCTCGTTCAAGTGAAAATGCAGAACGACTATTAGAGTATATTCAAAGTGGTGCGCTTCCGTTTAAGGGGTCTCCACAAGATGCATTTGACCGAGATAGACTCCATAGAGATTATTTCCTACAGATTTTCTTCAGTATCGGAGATACAATCCTCAGTGAAGACTTAACTAAATCTGAAGCTCAAAACCGTCTTGAAGAAGCAAGAAACGCATCAATGCCAAATAACCTCCCAAGCGATGGGTCAAAAGGACAATGGAGAGCAGCGAATAAACATAAGAGGAAATCGTATGAGTGGTTTTTATGTGAATGGGATGGCGGTCAGGTAGAATAAAAAGCCTCTTGAATTCAAAAGAGTTAAAGCCATATCATTCATATTTTATAGTATGGTAACTCTGACAAAAATCCAAACATTTTTTGAGACAGTTAATTCAGATGATGAGTTTACGGGTGATGTTACAGAGACATTCTTCGATGGAAATGTTGAAATTAGGGTATCAATTGGTCGAATGAATGACCACTCTAGTCGTTCAGGGTCATTTTCTATTCTATTGAAATGGGATGGTGATTTTGAAGATTTAGCTTCGCAAAACATTCGTCGAGTTGCTGATTTGAATCCAAAGTATGAAGAGTTAGAAGACGAATTTGTAGATTTAATTGATGAAAATCTTGGCTATAATCCATATGAATTACAGATTGATAAAGCGGATAGGCCAAAAGAATCTGATTTTGATATTGTGTTTCATGATTCAGTAACTGTCTTTGAATGATTAGAAAGTCTTAAAACCCTTCTTCTATAATAGTAAAGTATGCCAACAGCAATTGTTCTTGATGAAGATGACGAAGAATTTCATTTTTCACATCCAGACGAAGATAATATGACATTTTGTGGAGAATCGTATTCCCATGAAAGTGCAGCTAGAGTTGCATCATTTGCTCGATTCCATGATGATATTGCAGCACAGATTTCTACAGAAGAAGATAAAGAAGAATGTGGAGATTGTAGTCAAGAAAGCGAAGAGTGGGCAGCATAATAGTAATTTTACAGAATATATTATTATGAAAGATGTTTTGATTGATTCGTATGGTCATATATATAACTCCGATAGAACTGAGATTGGAAAAATACAATACACAGAGAATACGATTAAACGGATTGAAATTTATCAAGAATATCAATCAAATAAATTTGGTAAAGCTGCGATTAGAGAATTTTGCCAAGAAAAGAAAAATGAAGGATTTGAGGCTGTATACATTGCATGTATAACAAACCCAAAATTGATTTCAATCGCAGAATCATTTGAAGGATATGAAGTTAGTTCTCATAAACTTCCAATTTCACCCCATCCAGTTTTAGAAAGAGAAAAACCAGACTATAAAATACCATTAATTGAAACTAGTGTGTTTTAGAGTTGATTGATGCGTAAAAATAACCACACCCAACACAAAAGACATAAATCAGAATCATCAGACTAAAAAACAAGTGTTTTGTAGATTGATTACTGATGCTATTTAAGATATGTCTTGGGAACGCTGTCAATAATACAAATGATAAATAATCATTTTCTTCAGAAAGTGAAGTCTGTTGAGAATGTTTTGTGTCAATAACTTTCTTTGAAACACCTTGTAAAAACGCACGTTTTACCAACCATCCTAACTTTTGTTGCTTTGTGTTTACATAATGTCTAATTAAAGAATTTGGTTGGTAGTATACAGCTGTATTATATTCTCTTTGTAATTTAATTCCAAGTTCTGGTTCTTCTCCTTGTAAATTAAAACCATCGTTTTTTCCAAGAGATGTATCAAATCCCCCTAATTCTAAGAATACATCTCGTCTAAATGAAATATTACATCCATATGTATTTCTAACGAAGTCTCCCTCTTCACCAAACTCATCATGGTTTGACCCAATTAACCAGTCGAACTCTTCAGGAATCCACTTTGGTCTTTGATTTGTTGTTTCCCAAACAGGTGTTGCACGACCCCCAACTGCAAACAAGTCAAATTCAACATATGGTTTTACAAGTTCACCTGCCCATGTTTGAACAGGAACGGCATCAATATCTAAAAATGCGACAATATCTCCATTTGCAGATTTAGCTCCACGGTTTCGAGCTTCAGATAACCCTCCTTCAACATTTTCTAATGGAAGAAACAAAATATCAACATCAGTTTGTAAGGATTTACAATACTCTTCAGTTTGAGAAATTACATCTTTGTTTTCAGGACAAAGAACAATTTCTATATTATCATAAGTCTGATTTAATAATCCATCCATACATTTTTTAAGATACTCAATTTGGTCAACTGTATATAATGTTAAAATAACAGATACTCTTGGAGTATCAACTATTTTAGGGAATTTTGTATCATCTGAACAATTAGAAGTAATAATTGACGATGTTGAATCCATTATCTAAATAACGATAAAACTAATATAAAAGTATTTTTATGAAAAATTGACATTTTCAACAACCAGAACAAATATATAAATTAAAATATACTATCAATAAAGTAGATTATAACTCTTCAATTTCACCCATAACAAGTTCAGCTAATTTAGCTGCTCCATCATTATATGTATGCACAACAGAACTAAGATATTCGCCATGCTCTACAACAGACTGACCTTTTTCAACAGAATCACAAGAGTAAATTTCATACTCATTTTGTTCTTGTGGCTCGGATGACTGACGAACTGCTGCTACTTGTCCAATTTTTCTACCATTTATATCAACAGTAATTCGAAGCATATAGCTAGTATTAACTTCAATGTATTTTATACTGTTGAAATCATCTTGTCAAATCAATATTTTTGCTATTAAATCAGACACTACACGAATCGAAATTGCTTTAACACTCAAGTTGAAGAAGTACAATATGGCACGATTATATGCTGAGAAAATTTCTGGAACATCTGGCTTAATGGAAGGGCAAGAAATTATTTGTCGGGTAAAAGGAACAACTTCAGGAGACGGATTTATTGAATATGAACCGATTCTTGATGGTGGAAATTATATTGACCCAAAAGACGACATGTATCCAGATAGAGAAGATATATCTACAGGAGATTATCTTATCTTTGAGTATGTTGGAGGAACAGCATTCAAATTTGTTGGCTTAGAAAAAGCATAACACATACACATAACACAAAAACTCAATAAGGGACGGTAAATAATATACAATAATGACTATTATCGTTATTATCAAAGACGCAAATGCACTTGAATTCAATCAAGAAATTGACTTCAAATATAATCCTAATTTGGACAACCCTGATATTGATGATTACTGTACTGTTGTTGAAGAAAGCAATGACCGAATGTGTGGTACAGTATCTGAAGTAAAACCACCAATTGTTCACTTTAACACTCCATATTCGGATGAGCCACTTTACATCAACTTTGATTCAAAAGAACTTCGAGCATCAGGAGATGATTCATTACTTGGCACAGATGTTCGAATTATCTTAACTGAGGATGATGTAGCCCAAATAGACCGAGATAAATACAAGAAACTTCCATCTGTTGAGTGAAATATTATACTTTGTCTTCCTGTTTGAGAAACAATCCAAAATCAGCATAATCATTCTTTTCTCGATATCGTTCACAGTCCTCACACAAACAAGAAGATGTATGCTTACAAGCTCTCAATCCAAATAATTTAGAAAAAAGAGCAGGTCCTTTTCCACTTCTCAGACCTGTGGCCTCAGACCTACATCGTATACACATATATCATTCTTTTTTTATATTCGCAATTGAAAAAACTTTCTATTTGTTTTCATCCACCATAGATATTTAACACAGGATAATCAAATTTATTCATATGAAAAAATCATTTGGAGAATCTGATTTCAATAGTGAAAATGCACCACAACCAGGTATTTTAGATTTTAAAGATATTTTTACAGATGGAAATCTTTCAATCCAAGGGTATGGTGCATTAACAATTAGAAAAACTGTTGATTATGAATGGGAAGTGTATGACAACCATTCTGAAGAGATTATTGATACATATACTGATTTAAAGACGGCTTTAGATAAAGTTGATGAACTATCAACTTCTTCTTTGAATGTTATTTATACTGGTTGAAGTTGTGATTTAGAGATGTATTTTAACTAAATCAGAAGAGGAAAATGCCGCTTCTCGGATTTGAACCGAGGCGACCCGACCTTCAATCGGGCACTCTCGCCAGGCTAAGTTAAAGCGGCTTGAAAACGACACGAATCATATTTCATGATTCAGATATACATCGAGATTTTCATCTCTTCACATTCGGTGCTTCCACCTATGTCTGTACTTCGTTTCGTGAAGTAATCCCGCACGGCTTGTTTAATATAGGTCACAATTTACCGTGATGTGACCGAATGGAGTCAATGGGATTTGAACCCATGGCCTTCTCCCTGCCAAGGAGCTGTTCTACCAGACTGTAACTATGACCCCGTTGTTTAGAGATTTTGACTCGGAAAGTTATCATCCATTAAGGATGACCTTCACTATTTGTCTATGAGTGATAGTTAGTAATATGATGGTCATCTTTCATGCATATTACTACTATACACTTGCTTGCGCTTGTTGTTCTTGGGGCAAGCTGTCCCTCAAAGTGGCGTCCCTCGGACTTGCACCGAGACATAGTGCCGTGTCTTCAGCACGGTGGCTTTCCTAAATTTGCCCAGGACGCCTTGAACTAATTGTATCTTCACAGTTGACGTACATATTTAGACTGGAAATCATCTTTCCAGTTGAAAGATTGTGGGGTGTCACTCTTTCGAGTGGAGTGGAAGGGATTTGAACCCTTGGCCTTCTCCTTGCAAAGGAGACGCTCTGCCAAACTGAGCTACGCACCCCTTGTTTTAATGCACAATCTCCGTTTCCAACAAGAAGTAGAGTGGACACGCAAGGGATTTGAACCCTTAGCTTCCGTCTTGCAAAGACGGCGCTCTGCCGTTGAGCTAGCGGCCCAAGAGTAGTTTTCCTCCTTGTCGGAGTGGAAGACCAGCCACACGTAGGCTTTGTTCGGTTAAGAACTGGACCGTGTGTGGTAGATAATATTAAATGCCCTTAGCGGGCAAATGCAAAAGCAGATGCTCCCGCACTAAACTGAACCTGAAGTGAACGTGCTTGGAACATCATCGTATCACATACTAAGAAGGTGGTTGTATATAAAGTTTTTGGTTTTCTAATCAACTGTTATTATTTCGAGAATCAATAGGTATAAACAATAAACAATCATACCTATAACTAATGAAAGCAAGCAAGCGCCTTCTTAAAGAAAGAGCGAAACAAGCATTAATAACAGAGTCTAATCGAAAATATAATGGGATGTGTGACCCAGTATGTGTTGAATTCTGTCGATTGACTGAGAAAATAGGATATCCGACAAAAGGATTAGCAAGAGTTAGTTTTCTTGGAAAAGAACCACATTATGTTGCAGTTATGGATGGTGAAGATTTGTCATTTGCACAATCAAACACTTTAGTAATTATTGACCCAACAATTCGACAATTTGATGATTTAATAGAGCAGAACTGTGATGAGATTGAATTTGTAAAATCAACAGATGATAAATGGGAGTATTGGTATCCTGAATTTGAACTCATTTCTGATAGGAGAGTAAGAGAATTTAGAGAAGAAATGAATGAATGACTCTCAAAATATTTTTATATAAGTATGTTTAAGATGTGTATATGGTTTTATTTGATTTCACATTAGAAATTTCTGGTCCAAATAATACTGAATTAGTAAAGAAAGTTACAGCAGAGTCAAAAGAAGACGCAGTTGATAAAGTTGGACAAGAACTGGTTAATCGAGGTTCAGTATCGTCTGTATCTAAGTTCAAAACATCGTATAATATCACACAGACAAAATATGAATTTTCAACTGTACCATGGGATGATGATTTAACAGGTGATTTAGAATCATTGGATGGTGTTAGTTTTGTTCGATATAGTGACCCATACACTGGTGCATATGAGCCGCCGACATTTTATTTGGGTGTATCTCCAGATGGAAAGATAGAATCTGTTAAAGATGCAGTTAAAGAATATTTTGATGGGTTTGACATTTCTGTTGAGAATGGAAATGTTGTAATTCGTTTCGCAAGCCCACTTAAAAATTAAGTTTTTCAGTTTAGTTCATGATTGTCTAGTTTTTCATTTTTAACTTCTCTAACACTCTTATTTGAGTCTCTAATCCCATCAAGATTTAACCTATGTCCTGCAGTTGGACCACTTGCACCTTTTTTGAACATATATACTTCACATGTCACATTGAGACAAGCAAAGTATGGTTTATCTGACAAATGAGATGTGTCACTCACAATTTGTTTTACTTCATCTGAACGGTCTGACCATTGATTGCATCCAGGACATTGACTATTATCTGCCATAATTATGTAATTATATTTATTCGAACGTTATAAGTGTGAGGTCCACGGCTAAATCGGTGGGATTTTTGCCTCCAAAGTGTATAACTTTTTACAATGTATTCGCCCGTAAGAGTTAAAATGATTCCTCTCTTTTACCATAGTATGGTTGAAGAAAATAGAAGTAATCGACAAAGTATTGGAAAGTCAGTTGCAAAAGTTGTAAATGATGTTTTTGGGCAAGGAACAGAAGTGCATGTTCATTGGAATCTAGCAAATGCAGATAATGAACATAGTGGTGTTTTTGCTAGTGCTTTTGTTCACACAGCAAGCATTACTCGTAATGAGCGTGGCGCTCTTGAAGAGGCAGGATTGCATCTAGTTGAACAAGCAGCACACATTACAGAGAATCCAGATATGGATGATACAATTGTCGAAGTTCCACTCGAAAAACTGTCAGATGCAGCTGAAACAGATATGGAACTAATTCTTGAACTAGAACAATCTTTCGTTGATGATTCAGTGTAGGGTATTGTCACTTATTTTTTGATTCCTCATACTCTTTTTGATTCTTATATATTCGAAGTGAACCACACACATGACAAGACAACACACCTTCAGCTGTCATAACTAACTCTTTTCTGCTTTCACATTTTGGACAAAATCCAAACTCTGTTGTACTCATACTTGTAAATATATATTTTAACACTTAAGTTCATTCGATTCATATTATAGTTATGAGAATTCGTTATGATATGTATGTTGAGTTTTCTTCACCACAAGATAATGCAAAAGAGGCTGTCTTAGATGTTTCAAAACGTGCGTTTGGTGATGGAGTAATGGGAATTTCTGCATCTAAATTGCATGAAGATAATTACATTCTTACTGCAATGTTATATCTTGACCCCGCCCTTATCTTTGATGAAGTCGAAGCAAACTTCCCAGATGAGTTGCCTGAAAATATGGAATCTCGATTAGAAAATCGATTGGATGTGTATGAAGATGCTGTTATACAACGAGTTGAACAAAACTAAATCGTCAGATTTAAATATAATTGGGTGCAATACATAATTACCAAGGTAGCCTAGTCAGGTGAGGTTCAAAGGTCATCTCTCATCCCCAAGGCCACGGGAGAAAATAACTAATAAAGTATGTTTGCTTCTGAAAAGAAGTTAAATATACTTTTTAGAAATGGGATGGCTTAGATGCAAAAAATTACCTTATGTGAACGCTCACACGAGGGTTCAAATCCCTCCCTTGGTGTTATCACATTCATTAACATCAGAGTCATACTCTTCGACAAGGTTGTGTTCTTCCTCAATTAATTTCTCTAACCCTGTCTGAACTCCATGTTTAACTAATGTTTCACCAATTGAAGTTATCTCAATATATGGATTGCCTGCACCAGTTTTTCGAGCAGCCAATCCTGCATCAATTAATGCTTGGTACTTGCTTTCATCCCATACACCATTTAATGATTGTGATTCTTCATATAATTCTTTTAATTTCATATAATTACTCTGATTTGAAATAAGTGCAAAAATATGTTCATATGTTTCTTCTGAAAGAATGCTATCTTCTGGAACTGAAACATTTTCAGGTAATTGTTTTTTATTTCGTTTCATTTGTGTTTTTAAAAATTAGTTGAAATCATTTTATTTTGTCCAGGTGGGCCGCCACCGCCTTGTCCAGGTGGACCATTACCACCTGGGCCGCCACCGTTACCGCCACCATTACCGTTACCATTACCGTTACCATTACCGTTACCACCACCCGCACCACCACAGATAGTAACTTGGTTTGTAATTTGGTCAATACTCATAGTTGGTCCTGAAACAGAGTATGTATAATCATATGTGTTCTGTTTTTGGTTGCAGTTTTGGTTTGAACCACCAATTTCAATTGTTGTCTGTACTGTTTCTCCTTCTGTTAGAGTAAATGTTTGTGATGTGCTTCCATCAGCAAAATTCCAATTATCATTACTTAAGCTTACAACAACAGATAGTGTTTCATCATAGTTATTGATTAGTTGAACGAAATCTTGATTATTTGTTCCACCTTGGTATGGTCCAGTTTCATTAATTTGGAATAATGGTTGGTTTTGTGTTGCTGGAGAAATTGTATTTCCGTTATTTTCTCGTAAGATTGTTGCGCTATCTAATGCAGATGCAACTGGGACAATAAGCAGACAAAGAGCCAATATTATAAGGACTGTTTTTGTATTATTCATAGTTTAGTTTGTTTTTGCGTTAATTACTAATGTTGTGTCTAGATTGCCTGTACTTTGTCCAGTTGAGTCAATTGTGATTGTTCCATATATTACATCATTTGGTTGGACGATAAATGATTGTTGTGTGTTGTTTGCTGATACTATTACTGGATTCCCAGTGTTTTTCTGAAGTGTATATTGAACATCAGTGCTGCTACCTGTAAAGCTACCTTGTTGCTGTAATTTTATGTCATATTGAACAGCTTTTGATTGTGTGTTTTTAATAGTAAATGCATAATCTCCATTTGGATTTGTTGAGTCTCCAATGTTCAAGGTCATTTGGGAGTTAATACTATCTGCTCCCAAATTTGTTGGAGAAGCGGTTATATTTCCATTAGGGTCTAACTTTACAAAATCGTATGATGGACTTGGCTGTAATTGGACTAATGCAGTATTATCTGATGCAATATTGACAGTTGAATCTCTTGCAAGTTCAGCAGTTGGAGCCGCAAAGCTAAGTGTAAGTAGAGAACTTACAAATATTAAGAAAATTCCAATGAATACCCAATGCCGAACTGCCATACTAATTATATAACTAATCTATAATCTTATAAGTGTATTGGAAATTTAATTATTTGTTAGAAATCAAATCATTAATCCGAGGGCTTCTAATAGGTGTTTTTGGACCAACATAAAATCGATAAATCAAATAGAATGGAGTTAATGTTATCAGTGTTGATATTGCTATTGGGATTATTGGTGAGGTTTGTGCAAGTTGTTGTGCAATAGATTGAGGCATAACTGCAGGAATTGTATATATTGATACAGATGTTTCGTATGCTCCTACGTCTTCTCTTGGTGGTAATTGTGCTGTTATCCTTGTTTGTTGTTTTGTTTTATTTTCATTAATCTCAATTGCATTAAACCCATTAAAAACATATATTTTATGAGTATACCATTGTGATGTTGAATTTATTCGTATTTCTTCGATTTGTTCAGATGAACTTGTTGGAACTACGTATTGTTGTTGAGAGGCTGTTCCGCTGTCTGTATATGCAAACGGAATTGTCAATACTGTTGCGTTAAATATAAAAACAATAACAACTAATAATAATGTAACAATTATAATTGGTTGAAATACGTCTTTTGCAACAATATTAGAATATAATCGTTGATTTTGAACTCTATTTCGAATGAAATAAAGGCCAGAGATTGCACTTAATCCGATAGCTGCTACTGCAATTAAATTCTGTTGTAGCAAGATAATCAATCCCCCAAGGTAGGGGATGAATAATGGCTGTCCGTTAACTACTAGTGCTTTGCTGTCAACATTTTGGGGTTGTAATGGCGCTATACCAATCTCTTGGTCAGGAACATTATTGTTATCACCTAGTGTAATATAATTCCCATTCTCAGTCGTTTCGATAATTCGATGTGTTACATAACCATTTGTTTGCTCTGAATAAAATGTAACAATGTCATTCTCTGCAACATCATTTGTTTCATATGTTAATAATAAGGCTTGGTTTGGAATTGTTGGGTCCATACTATCCCCTTGAATTGCTACTGCTGAAAATGGTGAAAAAAAGAAAAATAGTAAGATTATTGCAATAATAATCAGGGGAGTATTCTTCATACTCTACTTATAACAATTATGTTATTTTAAGATTGTGGTTAGTGGTTGAAAAGCGATTATGCCGTAATGACTAAATCGCCTGAAAGGTCAGCACCGCTTGAAAGACCATCTGTGTTAACTTGAATTACAACATGATATGTTGAACCTGCGCCTGCTGAAATTGTTGCATCATTTGCACTGTCAACAGTTGCGACCTCTGAACCGCTTCCATCGTAGACGATGAACTCAATTGCATCATTTACACCTTCATTGTCTGCAACATTATCATATGCGACAGTAAATGAACGTGTTTCAGAATCAGCATTTGTCATACTAAATGCTGGGTCTGTTGTTGGAGATGCATTATCTCCAAATGTAAAGTTAGCACCAACATTAAGACCATCAGCATTACCTGATGTATCAATTGTTAGTTCTCCATTACTGTCAGTTGTTACTGCACTTGTTGCGCCTGGAGCAAGTGTAATAATACCATTGCTGTCAGATGCAACATTAACGCTTGAATCTCTTACTACCTCTGCACTTGTGAATGCGCTAGCGCCAAAAATCGCTCCTGTGAGAACGACTAGGGCTGCTAGACCGAATATGTATTGTCTCATATCAATTAAATGATTAGTTTACTACCTTATTAAATTTTGCCTAAAAAATAAATCAAAAAAGTGTGTTTTAACCACTCTAAACAGAATTTAATTCTTTATTAGAAATTGAAACTACCATATTTATTCTTCAAATGTTTGCCAATCATCATCATCAAACGTCTCTTCGTCTTCCAAATCACTATCATCAATTTCTGGGACATTTGGAATACTTGAATCCAGTTCAAGTGGTGATTTTGAAGTTGGTGGCTTAAAGAAGTATATATTTTGATTTATGAATATGTAGAACCGTTTCAAATCTTGAGAATACACAACTCTCCCATCTGAATCAATTGATATTTGAATGAGTCCTTTAAGACTATTTACAAGAACTTTATTTTCAGCATCAGAACGAAGTTGAGGGTCAGTAAGTGGGCGACCAAATGTAATCCAGTCTTTATATTTTTCTAAGTGATATTGATAAAGAATTTCTTCATGTGTTCGCTCATCAAACTTATATCCATATAATATATATCCTGACATGCTTAATAATAACACTGCAATTATAATTCCAATCGAGCCATACATATTATAGCTAGAACCATTAACTGTGACAGATTGTGCAGGAATCGGTTGGGTTCTCTGTTCAGAGTCTGATTTGATTGTTTCACCACCATTTGATGTAACTTGGTATGTTCTAGCTGAGTTAAATGAGATTGTCATGTTTGCTTCTTGTGAAAAATTATTTCCATTATAATTGTAGTATGCTGTATTTTTTATTTGATATTGAAGTGTTGTTCCTGCAGGAAGCTCTGATTGTTTCTCTTCAAATGATTGTTTTATTTCTGTAATGTTCACAGCGATTTCATTTGTTGACTCATTATAGTTAAGAGTCTTGTGTGTTGTATCTATATCTTGAGTCCAGATAATGTTTGAATCACGACCTTGTGTTGCAACCATCTCAGCTGATACTTTTGAGCTTGTTGGAGTTTGTGTTGTCTGTGTGTTGATTTCAAGTATTGGATGCAGATTCTGATAATACACTGTTTTATTTTCTAATGTAGTTCCCGACTCATATAATGACGAATTTGTTTGAATTGTAGTTGATTCGTGCGTGTAATGTGTTTGGTAACTTGTTTGATTAACTTGCTGTGTTGTTGTATATGTTGGCGGTGACATAGCAATATAACCACTTATACTTAATAAAATCACACCGATAATAAATAGAGAAATGCCTTTTTTAAAAGAAAAATGTAAATCCAACCGTTTCTTTAAAAGCATCTTGTCTTATAATTTAGATTGGGTTATTTAATGCTTTTGATTGTTAGATATGCTACTAGATGATTCTAAACTCTATTCTAACTGCAGTATTAGTTTTAATAAAATTGTTTTTGTACTGCTTCTGCACATTCATCGCAGACGTTATCTTGTTGTTTCCATTTTTCAACAGTGGTCTTTGTTAACTGTGTCATTCCTGATAATTCATTTGACACAGAAAATTCACCACAATAGGTTTCACTATTATTATCTGAAGTTGGTTTCCAAAGATGGATTTCTTCATCTTCATCTGTCGGGTCTGCATCGGGATGATGGGAAAATCCTACACCTGGCATACTATAGTATTTATCTGTCTTTCCTATATTTGTTACGATTATCATCAAATCATATGAACTCTAAAGTATAATTAAGTGAATTGGTAAAGCTTTTTTGTATAGAGAACTATATTCATTATATGGAACAACCAACTTGTGACTATGAAGGGTGTAATACTGAGATTGAAGATGAAGAGACATTTGTAACTGTCAGTGGTGGGACGGTTCACCATAGCGAACCGCAAGGTGATGCAGGTGGTGGTATGTTCCATCCAGATTGTGCAGTTAAGTATATCTCTGAAATCTATTCAGAGTAAAATCTTGATATGTTATTCTAACCCCCCTGAAACGCTTGTATATGGCTAATTTGGCGATACTTTTATATATCCCCCACTCTTACACTAATTTGCATTATGTCTGAACTTATTGTAAAGTCCGCTGTGAAGGATGAAGTTGACGAACAGAACGTTGCAAGTGATTTTTATGAGGCTCTCAATGAAGAAGTCGCAGAACTAATTGCCGACGCAGCAGAGCGGTCTGAGGCAAATGGTCGAAAGACGCTTCAGCCACGAGACCTCTAGAATCGGTTTTCTATTGTTTTAAACTGTTTTCATTTTTAGTAAAATTTAACAACCAAAGTGTCACTATATACATATATGCTCACATTTGACTGTCCAAGATGTTTATTTTCAAATACATATCTTCCACCATCTAAATCAGATGGATATGCAAGATGCACAAGATGTAATATTGCATTAGAGTGGGTCAAAAACTCTGATGGAACTATAGATATACATAATCATTTTGTTCCAGATTGGTGTACTGAATCACCAAAGACAAACCGAATATTAGCTCCTGAAGTAGGATACAAAATGCCAAAAGAAGCATTAAAAATTTATGCATTTTTGAAGTTACCTGGAGCCAGTGAAGCACTGCGGAGACGACAGATTAGAGATGGTATGTTAAAACGAAAAAATGACTAATCATCACAATTTGAGTACTACCACATCATATGATTCATCTTTATATTCTAGTGTGATTGGAGGTTCATAATATGGTTTTGGAATGCCAACATCTGGTTCAGCTGGCATCCATAACAATCTTAGAGTTGCATTTGACCCATCGATTTCACCATAAATATAATCATCTTCTTTTGTTTGTGTTCGTTTTGTATCAGTAACAGTAAAATCTGTTTTAATGTATTCTTCATTACCATTCCATGCAAAAATTTTTACTGTTTCTCCTTTTGATAGATTGAAAAAATTATCAACTGCAATGTCTGGATATTGTTCAGGTATTTCATCCTCGTTAATTTGAGTAACCATACATATATACAATAGAAGCAAGATTAAAATTGTTACTATTCTAATTTTATTTGTATTTTATAAAATAAGAGATTAATTTACTCAGTACCATCTTCTGGTTTGTGCTTTGAAACATTCAAATCTGAACGAATCGTTATAAGGAATCGAACGGTTTTTTGTGCATGGCTCATTAGTTCTTGAATTTCGTCTTGTGTAAAACTTTCAGGTATGTGTGCGCCTTTATTTCCTTTTTTGCGAATCCATTTATCAAGAGACTCTTCTAAGTCTTCTGCAATCCGACCATCATATTCTTTTTTCAATACTTCATCAACAAAGACAGTCACCATTTCTTGGAACTTCGGTTCTTTTGGAAGTTCAGCATATAATCCTTTTGTTAATAAAATATCTTCAATTAGATTTTCAGTTAATTTCCGAAGTAACATACTAACACTTGTATATGCGCCAAATTTATAACAATAATTAACTTCTTTTAATAAGTCTTCATAATATGCATTGATGTTTTGTTCATCTAATTCATTAATATTAACAAGTGTATGATAATCATCTCTTTCTCTCCGTTCAATTAATCGGAGTGCATCTGGAATCTCTGATTGTACATATTCAGCACGGTCATTCTTTTGTTTTGACTTCTCAACTATCTCACCAATTCTGGGGTAATAATATTCTGTTGTGAGGTCAAATGGATTTTTATTCCATGAATTAAGTTGTTTGAGATTTTTCTCAGACGGATTTTCGTATATTTTAATAGCATAATATTTTGTTGCATCTCGACCACTGAATCCATAGAATAACTTCATGAAAACTTCACTCGAAATGCTGAGGAATAATACAAATAAACCAAATAACAATGCAAATCGATAGTCAAACAAATACCATTGTAAGATTAAACCAATAAATAAGACAATCAAAATTCGGTAAATACTCAACGAATACCGCTCATGGAATTGAATCCCTTCTTGTTTTCGTTCACTTGGAGTTAAAAATGAGATTGTTTCTTCCAAGAGCGGTTTTTGATACATATATTACAGTATAAATTGAAGCTCTATAAAGTTTAAGTAAAGAAGAGTGAAAAATTTACAGTGAAAAACGACTCTAATTAATATATTCTACTTCAATGCTTTTGGCAAATTCTTCAGCAATTGCCATTGCTTCTTCAACTGTTCTTGATGATTCTGAGTAATCTGCACTTAGCAAATCTCCAACACCACCTCCACTTGAGACTGCAACGGAAATTTGATATGTGCTGTCTTTTTGTTCCTGAACAGTTATTGCAAAAGCTTCCCATTTTGGTTTGGCTGAATCTTCAGATAATTCATAAACCCATTCACAGATGTAATCTCCATAATGGTCACGGTCCCAGTTCTCAATTTCAATTAGGTCATCTTCAGTTAACATACAGTATATAATATCTACCAGCCCGTAAAAAACTACCGAATATTACAGAGATTAAGGCAGAATACCCACGCTTTTAAGCGTGGCGTAGCTCACATATTCTTTGAAACATATGGCCCATCTTGAGCATATCCGAGCTTTTTCTTATAATATTCCCTAGCTCCAATTCCACTAATAACAGATACTTTATTGTATCCATTATCTTGTGCAATTTCTTCGGCTTTCTTCATTAAGGCTTCACCGTGACCTTGGTGTTGGTATTCATCAGCATTGTCTCCAAGAGCTACTTCAGAACCATAAACATGTAGTTCTCTCACAATTGCGGCATTTTGAAGTTCATCTCGATGTGGTTCATTAGGTAATCGAAGACGACAGAACCCAATAAGCAAGTCCTTCTCAAAGTCTTCAATAGAGATGAAGTATTCTGTTCCACCGCTGGCTGTATATTCTAACACATCAAGCTCAATATTTTCTGGTTCTTTGTCAGAATGTCCAATCTCTCTACATCGAATACAAGTACATGTGTCTCCACGTTCATCTAACTTGTTGTGAACTAACTGTCGAAGATTTGATTTTTGTACTCCACCATCAATATAATCTGCAGGAATATCTCTTTGAACTCTTTGTAGGCGAGTGTATCGTGGGATGTTTGGAAGTACATCTGCTAGTAGTTCAGCTGCTTCATCGCTTGTTAATGGTTCAAAATCACCCCGATGTTGCATATCGTAAACTCTAGTTCCTTCAACAACAAGTGTTGGATATATTTTCAGATAATCAGGCTTCCATGCATTTTTTGTAAATATTTCTGTGAAGTCTTCACGACACATTTCTTTTGACATACCAGGTTGTCCTGGCATCATATGGAAGCCGACTTTAAATCCAGAATCACGGAGCTGTTTGTTTGCAGTTATTGAGGCTTCTTGTCCATGACCACGGTGCATCTCTCGGTTAATTCGTTCGAAAGTCGTCTGTACACCAACTTCTACTTTTGTTCCACCAAGATTGAGCATTCTGTCAATCTGTTCAATACCACACCAATCTGGTTTTGTTTCAAATGTAATTCCAATACAACGAATATCACCAGTTTCATTTTGTGAAACAACATCTTCAAGATATTCCCATCCTTCTTCAGGTTGGGCAAACGACTCTGATTGTGATGGGTTTGGGTGTTTGGATAAATCATATTCGTTCATTGCTTGTAATGCTCGCTTGACAAACCACATTTGATAGTCATGTGAACGAGAAGTCATTGTTCCACCCATCAAAATCAGTTCAATTTTGTCAACTGGGTGGCCAATATTTCGGAGTTGTTCTAATCGTAGTGTGACTTGACCGTATGGGTCATACTCATTCTGTTGCCCTCGGGCAGCTGCAGGTTCGTGTCCCGTATAGGCTTGCGAAGATGAGAACTCCGATGCGGGGCCACCAGGACAATAAAGGCATTTTCCGTGTGGACACATTTTTGGTGAAGTCATTATTGCGACTGGTGAAACACCTGAGGCAGTTCGAGTTGGTTTTCGCTGAAATACAGATGCTACATCCTGCCGTTGGTCAACAGAAACTGCTTGCATTACATCTGAATGTTTCGGAACACTATCTAAGGAATATTTACTACATAACTCTCTCTTTCGTTCCTCAATATTATCAGGCTCTATTTCTCCATTTAGTGCTTCTTGAGCCAGCTGTTGGCAAACAGTTTCAAAATCACTCATTACAACACTATTACCACCAAAGGTATTTAAAATCTTCGTTTCACACTACACCCAAACAATGAAACCCATCTTTAGAGTCAAGTTTTTCAAACTGAGCATCAGATAACTGCATATAATAATGATACCGAATACCATTTTCTTCAGAGAACGAGTCAACATCATTCAATTGAAATGACTCTATTTCATCTCTAATCCATCCCATAGCAACAGCTGCTCCCATAGCAGTATCTGAAACATTCTGAACAGTCACTTCAACAATATATGTATCAGTCATATGCAGAATAATACTATTTGAAATAAATAAACTCTTTCTATTTTCACTCGGTTTCAGTAATCTTCTTTACAGTACCAACACCTTTCGAAGTACCTTCTCGGAATACAAACCGTTGTCCTTCTTCAATAAGATACGGGTGGAATTTGAATCGGACTGTTGTCATTCCTGTATCTCCAGGCAATAGTGTGCTTTCAGGATATAATTTAACTGTCTCACTAATCGTTTCAAGGTGAATAACAGGTTCATATCCATCTGTTACTTTTGTTGGATGATTTAGAATCATCACATCAGCTTCAAATTCTCTGACGGGGGAACGGTCTGTAGTATCATTTGTTAACATCATCCCTCTATCTACCTCTTCTTCACTTACATTTCTAACAGCAATGCTTACTAATTGACCAGCAGTCGCTTTTTCAACACTGTGATAGTGAATTTCAATTGAGCGAGCTTTAGTTTCAATAAATGAACCATCTGCTGTTGGTCCGAGTTTCAATGTATCTCCAACTGAAACTTCTCCTGACATTACTGTTCCTGAGAGAACAGTTCCGACACCTTCAACAACATATGTCTTATCAACATACATTTTGAATTCTCCTGTGTCATCTTCCATTCTATTCTTTGGGAGATTTGCGAATAGTGTATCGAGTGTATCTAACCCGTTTCTTTCAACAGCACTTGTACGAATAATTGGGACAACATCTGGGCTAATATCTTGGATTAATGTCTCTGTATCGTATCGTGAGTTTGGAAGTGCAGTACAACCTGTATCACGAAGTAATTGTTCTAATTTTTGTTCAACTTCATCTACTTTCTCATCTGTTACAAGGTCTGTTTTTGTAATTGCAACGATAGTCGGTAAATCCATAGCTAGCATAATACCAAGATGCTCTCGTGTTGTTTGAGTAGGACCATCTTCGGCTGAAACAGTAAGTAAACCATAATCTAACCGCTGTCCTACTAATCCACGAATTGTAGTTCGAAGCCATGGTTGATGCCCAACAGTATCTACAAATGAAACAAGCCGTTCTGAATTTTCAACAACAGATGACCGCTCATCATTTCGATTTGGATTTTGTAATCGAACTGGCTCTTCGTCATTAAATCCGTATACTGCATATGATAAATCTGCAGAGAGTCCTCGTTCAACTTCGTGTGGTTTCACATCAAGATAACTACGCATACCACCATCTCCATTATCTGCTTTACCAGTAACTAACGAACCAATTAATGTTGATTTACCGTGGTCAACGTGGCCTGCAGTACCAACAACAAGATGATTTCTATCAGTTGTCTTTTTTCGACCTTCAGCAACTGATACAAGCCCAACTAGTTGGTCATCCGTGTCTTCCACAGGAAATGACTCAACATCATCGATATGCGCCCCTGCTTCTTCTGAAAGAAGAGACAGAACATCTAGTGTCTCTTCAAAATCTGCAGATGTGAGTCCTTTAATCTCACCATCATCAGCAACGCCGACAATATATGTTGCTTCACCATCTCCTGAAAGAACTCTATGGCGAAGTTGAGCAACAAGCGACTCTCGTTTATCATCACCAAGATGAATTGACTTACTAAGAGACTCTTTAAATTCAATACTACCATGTTCTTCTTCACCTGCTTCAATAGCTTTATCAAGCAAGGCTCTTGCTGTACTCATCGTAATTGATATACACCCTTCATCAAATAAATAACTTCCGTTTTAACTCTAAAAAACAACACACTTTTAGATTTCTATAAAAATATACTATCTATGGATGAAAAACAATTAGATGACTTTGGAGACTGGAAATATGAAGATTCTCTTGACGGGTATGGTCCTGCAACAAGACATGTCTGGATTAACGAAACATTAAATAGCACTGTAAAAATTGCTCTCTCAGAAGGACTTCATATAATGAAATGTGAACGAGGCGAATGGCTAGTAACAATTAATATTGATGGAGGTCCAACAGATAGAAATTACTGTTTTGAGACAGAAGAAGAAGCAATTAGTAATGTCAAAGACCTAGTTCCAACAGCGTAAAAACACAACTTATTTTACTCTCTCCAACATAATCACTCATACGGCGAATAACATGATGGATGAAGTCAAACAAGAATATATAGATATTTGCGGACCACAAATTGAAGACGCATCTTCACAAGAGAAAAAGCAACTAATTAAACAAGCATTACAGTTCGACAAATATGTCAAAAACTATCAATTAGAGAACCCGTGTGAAAAAGAACATAAATACTACAATCCAGCGATTCAAGCATATTGCAACGAACTTAAGTGGGATAATGGATGGCATCCTGTTGATAAAACCGATGTTCGAACTGCCTACCCTGAATTCATTCCAACAGACTCTGCTATTGAAACAATTAAAGAACACGGCGAAATTCTAGAGATTGGAGCTGGTGCAGGGTATTGGGCACATGTATTGTCTGAAGCTGGTTGTGAAATTATGCCAACAGATATGTTACCAACAGATGTTGAACAACCCGAAGATAGTTCATTTTGGAAAAACATCGGGACAGGAAAGAACAATCTGATTTCTCTTCCTAGAACTGGCGTTCATTCTGTTAATCAAGCCAAATGGTCTGATGATATTTCAGAAGATGAGTACCCCAACATCCCATGGTGTGAAGTCGAAATTGCAGACCATTCAATCGTTGATGAGTTTCCTGATAAAACAATAATGATTTGTCATCCAGTTATTGAAAAGTGGACAGAAGATATGCTAAACCGAATTAACCCAAACCAAAAATTCATTTTCATCGGGCGCTGGTATCCAAGTAACAATGCAATGCCAAAGTTCTTTGAAGAACTTACGACATGGGATTTATTAGATAGATTCCCTGTGTATGATTGGGGTAATATGCACGCTCAAGGATATGTATTCCAAAAAGTATAATTCTCAAAAGAGAACGTATAATTAGAAAACCCTTTATGTATACATTAGTAAATAATCAGTATGGTACATTGGGCTTCAGAAAAAGTTGATGAATTACAATCAGCTGTAAATGAAACAGGTTGGAATTTAAGTATTGCTAACACAGATGATGGACCAATAGAATTTGTTCATGATGATGGAAGCGAGATAAGTTTTGTTTCTTCATCGATTTCAGGGAATTATGCAGTTGAGTACCAATCTAGTGAATCAAGCAAATCTGCAGTCACTGATGAACATGTTTCATATGTACAGTTAAATGATGCTATTGAATGGGTTGTTCACATTCTAAGCAGACACGAAAAAGTCAACTAACAGTTTCACCAACACTCAGACTTTACTTCATCTAAGTCACCAATCGTAATTGATTCTAAACGTTTTGTTAATCCATCTGCATCAATAATCATTCCATTAGTAAGACCAATATGAACTTTATATAGCGTGTTTGATGAATCTAGAAGTGCAACTGTTGCAAACTCACCTTCATCTTTAACAGCAGATTCCGTAAGTTCAACATCAGATTCAAAGTACTGGTTCCAATCAATTTGTGTCATATGGAAGAATAGCTCTTTCAGACCTTAATAAATTACTATTTATGAAAGTGTCAGAAAAATTTATATGTATAGAACATATACAATAGATTATGGTAGTAGCATTTGTTTCACCTGGTCCAGTTGAGTTAATTGCGTTATTGTTAATTGCAGTCTTACTGTTTGGAGCTAGTAAACTCCCTGAACTAGCTCGTTCAAGCGGTCAAGCAATGGGAGAATTCCAGAAAGGTCGCCAAGAAGTTGAACAAGAATTAGAAAAAATGAAAGGAAATGACTCTTCCTCAGACACTGACTCGCCATCTGTTGAAGACCCAACATCAATTGAAGAAACACAAAACTAAGATTCCATAAAGTAAAAGAGCATACAAATTAGAAGTTTATATATGGAATCATTAAGAGAAAAATTTTTTGATGAACCTGATTTTGGAAGTGTATCAATTTCAGATTTAAATGTAGAGAATTCTATGACAAAAAGCTCTCCACCTGAAGAATGGACATTTGTTAGAGCAAGAACACAGACTAGAGATGTTCTATTGTATAGTGAAGGAATTTATAAAGTGATTTACACAAAACAATCTTCACCTCTCACAACAGAATCTGTAGAAACAGTGAGTGTTGATGAAATTGTTGAAAGAATGCCGAAATCAGAAAGAGAAAATAAAGTTGTTCCGAGTCCAAGTGGCGAATACATCACAGTTGCTGAGATTCACAAAACAGAAAATGAAGATGGAACAATTGGTTTAGGAACAACAAGAACATCAACAATACCAGTTGAATTTGTCAAAGAACAATTAACCTATGATGAAGTAATTGTTGAACTAATTGATTAATTGAAGGAACGCAATCTCTCTTTGGTGAGAGTCACTTGTCGAACCAGCTATCAACTGTCACAATTTTCCCACAATTAACACATTCTTTCTTTGTTGGGAAAATCCATTGAACTATCCAAGTCAGACCAGATTTATATCCAATTTGACCAACAAGATAATGGTGAGAGTCATCACAATCCATACTAATTAATCTAACTGTTGAATATTTTCTATTTTATCTCTATGTTCCATCATAGTTCTGATTGATTTCATTTGGTCTGTTTCTTCACGTCTAAGAATATTAATTATGTCTTGAGTATCACCTGCCATATGTAATTATTATGTGTCCACTAATATAACTTTAACTTTTTGAAAAATGGTTTCGAGGGTTTTAAATAGTGCATTATCTACAATTATTAACCCATTTTATAATTTATTAAATACTTCTGAAAGTTCTTGTGAAGGAAATTGTGAGAATACAAGTGTATTAATAGAATCTTGTTCAATTTCTTCATCTTCAGATTGTACAAAATCATTTAAATCATAATCTGTTGTTATTGATTTCTCATCATCAGTCTCACAAAATGTAAATGTAATTGGTTCGGAGAAATCGTCATCTAGTATAACATATTCATATGATGAATTATATGTAGATTTAACAACTACGGTTGCTTCTTCATCTAAGATTTGTTCAATAGTACTAGGTGGTTGATTGAGTAGAATTTCTGTTTGACCATCGTTGTCCTGAATTTCATCAAGAATTTCTAGCTCTGGCATATGTACATATTCTCATCAAGTATAGTTATCTTTTTTGGTTTGGTTTTATGTGATAGTATATGATAATTAAACAAACTATTTGATTTTTTAGTGACAAAACTTGTTTAAATGAATGTATGAATTTATTATATATGTCTTTTTTGAATACACAGGCAAGAAATAAAGTAAAAAATCTATTACTTCGATTAGATGAATCTCAGTTTAGAGATTTAGTTGCTGAGTTATATGTTAGAAAAGGCTGTGTAATCTCTTTTGATACAGCATCACCAAATGTAGATTTTGTAATTGAAGATACGGAAGATTTTACTGATGATATATTTGGAACAATTGGTGTTACATGCCGAGTATTAGATAGAGATGTGTCATATATAGATATTAATTCAACGTTATCTTCAGATTTAACTGAATTATTTGATGAATATTATTTTTGTACAACTGCACAGAATTCAATTGATTCATATACAAGAAAAAAGCTTCAATCAGATGACTATGCAGACACATGGTTTACATTTAAAAATTATGAATCAATTTGCTCGTTACTTGATTCATATGATAATGATTATCTAGTTTATGTCTATTATAGCGTAACACCATCTATGTATGAAAACGGAATCTCTGATGAACAATACATTAAAGACCGTTTTGAACTAATTGGAATCGATGCTTCAGATTATGCGATTTCTCGGTTAAGTAAATCAACAGAAACATTACGAGATATAAATATGGTTGAAAAATTTGTCTTATCAGAAGCAGTTGGAAGTGGTCTTATTAGAAATCATATTAACCCAATTTTCGATAAAAAGAAATTCATTCATGCTGCTGTCCAAAATGGCAACCCAAGTAGTTCAACTGTAAATAAGAATATTTTTTAGTTCAAACTCAAACATCCTTACTCATTGAAACATTGAGACTTATTTCACCTGTCTCAAAGTCAACATTTAGCTTGTATGGGTTAACAGTAATGTCATTTGAAACAGTGATATGATTTTCAATCACAGTATTTGTGAATGATTCAAGCCAATCAATCACATCTCTCTTATCATTCATTAGATGAGTGTGAGAGTAATACTCATTTTTATTACGCATATCTTCAATCGTAGTATCATCATTATTCTCTGTAACCATCTCAAAGTAGTCTTCTATTGTCTCACAGTTAGCCCAGTATTCGTGTGGTGTCTCTGTTGCAAAGTAAATAGTGAAATCATGATACGGAACAGGATGGTCTTCCGAATCAAAGTCACTAATCCGAACAGTCATTGTTCGCAATGCATCTTCGCTTGGAATCATTGTACTAGTGTTTACAAGCACATCACAAAGTTCAGCAAGATTTTCATCTGTCAAGGAAATCTCTGCTTCAGTTCTAATGACTTCGCTTTGTTCTCTTGTAACATATATCTGAGGCTCTTGCTCGAATGCAACATTACTAGAAATAGAAATATCTGAGTTAAATGTAGAAAGTGCAGAAGATACCCAATCAACAATCTCGGAGTCTTCAATAATTGTCTCTCTTGTCTCCTGCTTTTCTTTTGCATCAATATACTTTTGCAAATCATCTTCTGGATTCAAGATTTCTTCAGTGACTCTAGGAATGACTAATGAACTTGCAAGAACACTATCTGGGTCATCATTATCAGATACTCGAATTTCTTCAACAATGAATGTGTCTGAAATTTCAGTCGCTAACTCTTTTAACACAACCGACTGTAATTGAGAATGATTCCAATCCATACAACTAGTTTAAAACCTAATATTGATAAATATTTTGGTTTCAGTCTCTTAGTTTAAAATTCATCTGTATAGTATAACACCCGACCAACAGACCCAAGCAATGATTTAGCTCCATATGAACCACCGAAATATAACGATATAGTTCCATCATCATTTCTCACTTTTTCAAAGTCTTTTATACCTCGGGGGTCTTCTTTTCGGTAAGACTTTCGAATGGGAGAAAGTAAATCTTCTGACACTGTTAAAACAACAACTTGGTTCTCTCTATCATCATAAGAACCCGTATGATTCAAATCGATAAATTCAATATCAAGAGTAGTTTGGATTTCTTTACCGTATAAATTTGTCACAGAATCATCTTCATCACTCATACATCTAACACTCTCCTATACTAACATAAGGTTTTATATTTGATTTAATTTAAAAATTCATTCCAATATTAGGCCAGTGTTAAAAACAAATCACAACTCTTTATACAATTCGCTCTCATATTTTTAATATGAGTAAGGACTCATTTCAGGATAAGGTTGAGGCTCAAGAAGAAGCATGGGAAGATGCAAAAGAAAAGAATGAGAAACTTGGTAAGGGTCTTGTAGAAGGAAAAGTTGTAACATTCCCTGTTGCAGACGGAAAAGCTGCCTATGAAATTGTTGATGTTGGAGAAAAAGTATCAATCGTAAAATATCGAGAGGACTTGGTTTTAGATAGGTATCGAAGTGATGCTGTTGACCATCAGACGGGAGAAATTCTCACTTCAAATCTGAAACAGCGAGTTAAACAAGAAGATTCGATGCGAGAAATCTTTTAAAGATTATTCTTCACATTTGGACTAGATGGCCATAGGTTCACATCAGAAACAACAATTTCACCATTAGAATGTATTTCAAGAGTTAGTGTTACTTCTTTAATTGCACCATCAATTTCATTCATTATAGACATAGAGGGTCGAATTTTTTCTTGTTGCCAAGCGGAATCAAAAATTGCTTCATCTGAACGGAAGCTAACAGGAAGTTCAATAGGGAATCCTTCAACTTCTGAATCAGCATACCGAATATCTTTTTCATCTAGCTTTTCTGAAACTGAATCTGGGATATCTTCAGAAAGAATCATCCACCCATCTTCATCGTATTCAACTTCATAATACTCTTCTGTAGTTAGTATATAGGTGGATTCAGTTCCATTGTGGATTGCAAATTCATCATTTGAAAGATTGTATGCCTCATCTTCTATCGCAACAATTGTGTTAGTATCGTTCTGGATGTGTTCTGGTTCTACACTCATAGTATGTATTTTACACCTATAGAATAAAAAGATTGTTAATTCAATCTGATGTGAAAGATAAACTACATTTGATTAATTTGTTATAGTTAAATTGTTTTTGATTAACCACCAAAGGATAATCATAACGCTTATAAAAATTGTATTAGTACTTATTGTATGGACAAGTCTGAAAAAACTGTAAATTGTATTGATTTATTTTGTGGGGCTGGTGGATTTAGTGTTGGAGTAGAAATGTCTTCTGACGCATTCTCTGTGGTTGGTGGTATTGATATGGAAGAAAGTGCTGTGGAAACTTTTGAAGAAAATCACAAAGATGCAGTCGGAGTTGTTGATGATATTTCTTCGTTAAAACCAGACGATTTTGAATCTGAATTACCTGTTGATTCAGTAGATGTGATTATCGGTGGTCCACCGTGTAAGGGCTTTTCAAGCATTAGACCAAACCGAAGTTCTGATGAAATTGATTATCGAAATTACTTGTATCAAGATTATCTTCGTTTTGTCAACTATTTTGAACCTGATGTATTTGTTTTAGAAAATGTTCCTGCAATTATCAATCATACAATCTCTGATGAACCAATATTAGACACAATTCTCTCTGAAATTGAAGACCTTGGATATACTTTTGAATGGAATTTACTCAACTCAGCCTTTTATGGAGTCCCACAAGCAAGGACTCGATTCATCTTAATAGCGGTTAAAGATTCATCACAAGAGATTATGTTTCCTGAGCCGACACATAGTTTTCAAGATAAAGAGATAGAGAAGAAACGTCTTATCCATCAAGATAATACAATTACACCAGAACTTGGAGAATTAAAACCTGTTGTAACTTCGTTAGAAGCAATATCTGACTTACCGTCAGTTGAAGCTGGTGAAAAGAATAACACATATGCGAAACCGCCTCAAAATGATTTTCAACGGCTGATGAGAACAACATTGAATGGAGAATTAATGACTAATGATATGTTAACTCAACATAGAGCAACGAATCATTCTGATGAAATGGTAGAGATTCTAGAAGAAGCTGGGTTTAAACGAAGTGACATTCCTGAAGACTTACGTCCACCAACTGGATATGAAGCGACTTATTCTCGTCAATATCCGAACCAACCAAGTACAACATTAACAACAGAATATACAACTGCTGGGGCAACTCGTTGTGTTCACCCTGATGATTCTGTTGCAAGAGCATTAACAGTGCGTGAAGGAATGAGAATTCAATCGTTCCCAGATTGGTATATCTTCTGTGGCACAAAAACTAGTATAACTGAACAAGTTGGAAATGCTGTTCCCCCATTACTCGGAGAACATATTGGCTGTTCTATTTATAATATGCTATTTGAAGATACTATTGAAGTATAGTCTACTATTGTTAGATTAATACAACAAATATCACACCAATTAAAATCATTACAGAACCCACGGTTTTTTGTTTAATATTTCCTTCACTGAATAAATGTCCACCGATAAGAACATCAAGGAGAATTGTTAACTGAGTTACTGAAGTAATGACTGTTGCGCTTGCAAGCGCATATGCACCCCAAACAAATATTGAACGACTAACACCCGTTATTCCAACAAGTGCATAATCTTTTGAAAGTAATGACTGTTTTGGAACAGATTGGCCCAAATACTTTAATAAAATGTAGTATCCGATTAACATAATTGTGAAAAGGATTCCTCCAAAAATAAAGGGTCCAACTGCTTCATTACCAAATCGAGAACCGAGTGACAAAACCGTATATAATAACGCAGCAAGAATGGCTAGTTTTGGCCCTCTAGAGTTAAGTCGTTTTCGTAGCGATTGTAAATCTAACTCATCTGCAAGTACTACAAACCCACCAATACCTGTAAGCGATGCTGCAAGAATGAGTATTGGGTTAAACATAATCCCTAAAATAAATGGTTCTAAAATTGACACAAGTACTGGTTTTGATTTTTTAATTGGACTTGCAATACTTATTTCAGTTGCATTTAATGCTTCAAGATAAACAAGCAATCCAATTAATTCAATAATTCCTAGTCCAATTATTATCAAGATAGTATCTATGTTTAATTGTATTGTTGACTGAATAATCTGATATGCACCAATTGGTGCTATAAAGATGAAACCATAGACAGCTGAAACAAATCCTAATTGAACGCTAGATTCATCTTCCCCAAGTAATTTCTTTTGAAGAAGGTAATACGTGGTTTTTCCAACTACTGCAAGTAATGCAAGAATTAGCCAGAGTGGAAAATCAGTTAATTGAGAAATATTCATAATGGTATATATCTCTCAATTATATTTTATAGTATTAATCTTTCGGGTGAGAAGTGACAGAGGTAGGATTTGAACCTACGACCTCTGGCTTATGAGACCAGCGTCTTATTCCAGACTCGACCACTCTGCCATAGTGAATAGATAGCGGGGACTGGATTTGAACCAGCAATCTCAGGGATATGAACCCTGCGGGATAGCCAAGTTACCCTACCCCGCTATGAGAACCAATCAATTAAATAACATCCTATTATCTTCCAAAACTCTACTTTACAAACAAGTTGTGTTCTGGAAGTGTAGTCAATATAATATTGAGCGTAGGGGTATATAAATCTTTCTATTTATCAACAACAATGAAATCAATAAGCACAAATTCATCTGAACCATCAAACGGAGGTTCATAATACTCACTCATACTTCTATTAAAATCTTCAATTGAATCATAGTTTTGATGATGGTTGAACTGTGTTTGAATTATCTCTTCAACAGTCATCGGAGTTTTATCTGTGATTTGCAATACTGCAAACGAACCTCTATCATGAGATGTTATTGCATCTAGTTCCATTCCAACTTTCAACATATTAATCCTCTCTGAAGGATATCGTAATGTAGATGACTTCTCTCCATTTTTAATTTTTGACACAAATTTTTCATCAAATCCAAGATAGTTATCTGCCATACTTGAAATTGAGTACCTGAAACCATAAAAATATATCTCATAAAATAGCAAAGTTTTTCTATTTGTTTACACATATATTTTGTATGACTAGTCGAATTGATAACCATTCATTTTTATCTAAACCACCGTTATCAACTGCTGAAATTGTTCCATACAGAGCATTTTATTATGATGATGAAATGTGTCGTATTTTAGAAATTGAGTTAGAACAAGGGAAACGATATTTATTATATATCACTGCAGGAGAAGAAACAAAGCGAGTATCATTTGAAAAGTTTCAAAAGAATGCATATCTCATTGGTCTAAGCAATCTTAATGTCTCTAAAGAGTGGGAGTAATTGAGTATCAATAACGCTTTTAATGACAGATACAATATAATTACATATGGTATCTTCCTTATCCGACACATTAGATAGTGGACTATATTCAATTACTGTGATTGAATCTGGTAGAGAACGACCAACTGCAGATGAATTAGAAGAATTAGATAATGCTGTTGTAAAACGGTTCGGCTGGGCATTTAGATTTGGCATTGGTGCAAGCGATTCATTAAATGACTTTAGATATGGATATATTATTGGTGGAACAGTACTAAACTCGAATACAATTGGAGATTTTGAGTCATTAGTAGCAAATGAAACAAGCCTCTCAGACCCAGCTGTACTATTTAAATCTGTAGAAGTTCCAGATGAAGAATTTGAGTCAATGGAAAAATTAGGTAAATTACCACACGAATTGTTATCATCATTGGAAGATTTTGTTGATGAATTCAACTCACAAAATAACTAGTGATTTGTTATGACAGAAACAATTACATTATCAGATTCACAAACTGTAAAAGCTGAACAGTTATTAGAAATGTTAGATGAAGATATACATCCATCAGATATTGTCTCAGAATGGAACCCAACGCCAAGTAGAACAAATTTAGAGTGGACAAACATTGGCGGAGAATATATTCCTGTTACTGAAATCATTGGAACAGAAAAACATAATATTGATAGGTTAGAGCCAAAGAGAATGAAAAATATTGTAGAATTGTTACTCAATGGAGAGTTTAATCGAGAACACCATTTAGCACCTGTACTTTGCAAAATCGATGGAGATTATTATGTTGATTCTGATGGCAACCATCGAGTGTTAGCTCATAAATTCATTGGAATTGAAGAAATATATGCAGATGTTGTTGTTTATAGAGAAGAGTTTTAGTTCCAAGTAAGGTTAATTAACATATCTACATCATCTTTTAAACTTGGATGCATAACAAATCGTCCTAACACTTGATTGATTGTCACATCAGGTCCTTTCTGCTCAATATAGACAAAGACTGCTTTTTTATTAGCAAAATCTTCAATTTCATATTCAGTATCCTTGTCTGTTGAATCGCTCATAGTAATTAAGAAACACACACAAAGATATAACAGTTTTGTTTTTCATTTATTTTCACAGCAGAGTTAGTTATTTTTATACAGATAAAACTACAACAGTACCTTTATATTCAAAACACACATACTTGCTATTATGACTGAACAAGATGTGGCAAAATCGTTAACTCAGAAACGTCTGATTGATGGAATAGAACAAGCTGAACGAGAAATGTTTGGTGAATATGATGAATTGTATGCAGATTGGTCAGACGTTGATTCTGATGTGTCTGTGACTCGAATAAATGAACTAGAACAAGCACTAGTATCGCTTCGTGTTGCAAAACAGATTATTGAAGCATCAGAAATAAATAATGATACACTTCAAGAAATTGCATCGGGAACACCATGTGATGATGCAACGATTGAACAAATAGAACAATCAGTCAAAACAGTACACCAGGAAATTAACTAGTTATAATCTTAGTTATGTTGTTATAAGACAGTCTAATTAGAAGACTGCTCTGATGACTCGGTTTCTGTTTCGGTCGTATAATCAATATCTTCTCCAAATGTTTCTAAAACTGCGTCAGCAACTTTTTTCCAATGGTTTTCTCTCACATCTTCAGATTGTGCAATTTGCAGTCCGTTGTCACCAGAGTCAGTAAATCTGTTAACAATATTCTTTGTATCTGTTCCAGACCACTTTCCACCAAATGAAATACTGACAGAGATATCATCGCTTACTGTTTCAAGTTTAGCTTCAATATTTTCTTTCACTTCATTTTGAAGTTCTTCAGAAGCTAGACCGCCGATGATAACTTCTCCCTCTTGTTCATTTTCTAATCCAATAAAGTTAACTGCATTCTCATGTTCTTCATCTTCAATAAGGAACCGAACATCATTATATGAACTAGGGTCAATTAATTCAGGTCGAATATGCCATCTTTCATAGGCACGGTCTTTATCATCAAATCCAAAGCAAGCCCAAGAACTTGCATTTGATTCAGATGAGACATGCAATGCTTGTAAATCTGTATTAGTGTAAATTTCACCACCACTAGATGCACAAGACAGAAGACTATCATCTTTTGTTACAGATTGTTCAATAAACTCATTATTTTCTCGTGCGGTTTCCTGCGTGTTAATATTTGGAGACGTTGCAAATGGCATTGCAGCAACAATCATATCTGTTTGTGCTGAAATCCGCTCTAAACCACTTTCTGAGAGCCAAATCGTATTATCTTCTTCGGCTGTAAAGTCAGGCTCTACTTTTGCAGTAAAAATAGACGGTCGCAATCGCCATTGTTCTTTTCCATCAGCTTGGATTCGAATTCGAATCTGTTTATGTTTGGAAATATCATACTCATTTTGTAAATTATCACTTACAACTGCAAAATAATCTGTATCTTGATTATATCCATCTGGTGTCTGTTTTACTCGAATATCTGTAATTTCAGAATATTCATTCTCATTGCTATCATCATTAGTCAATCCAAGCTCATCTGATATACACCCACTTAAACTAGTCATACCAACAGCTGCTGAAAGACTTACAAATTTCCGACGAGATAACTTTGTCATATATCAATTATATAAATCAAATTACAAAAGGTTTTATGCTAGAAGTATAGTTTCAGAGAGATAACAGAATGTTTTTGTATCCACAGAAAAAATATCTCATAACTATGATAGAACCGTCGTATGTTGAAGAAATATTTTCAACTCTCCCACAAACAACAGGAGATATTCTTATTGCTGTTCTACTTGGGTTATTTATTGGACTTGAACGAGAATGGTCAAACAAACCAGCTGGTATTAGAACATTTGCATTGACTGCAACACTCGGTGTTGTATTTTCTATTGTCAACCAACCATTTCTAATAGTCAGCGGTGTTTTATTTGTCTTAGTTGTCGCAATATTACTTGGTTACTCTGGAATTAAAACAATAACTGATAAAGAAGATGATAATTCCACACAAGACGAATCATATGGTCTTGCATTAACAACATCCGTCTCATTACTCGTAACATATAGCGTCGGTGTGTTAATTGGATTCGGATACCACTCTGCAGCAGTCACAATCGCAGTATTATCATCTGCATTACTTGCTTTGAAACGTGAACTTCATTCATTTGCATGGGGATTATCTAGAGAAGAAATACGAAGCGCAATTGAGTTTGCAATCATCTCATTTGTCATCTATCCACTACTTCCAGATGAACCAATAGACCCATGGGGCGTTGTAGATTTACAATTAGTTTGGTTGTTAGTCATCGCAATAAGTACAATTGGATTCATTAATTATATCCTAGCCAAAAAATACCAAGAGCGAAGTTTCTTACTCACAGGTTTCTTAGGTGGCTTAGTTAATTCAACTGCAGTTATAATTAGTGTTTCAAGACACGTAAAAGATAATCCTCAATTACAGCCACTAATCATCAACAGTATATTGCTAGCTAATGGAGCAATGGCCATCCGAAATGCAGTAATTGTCTTAGTATTCTATCCAACAGCAGGCATTTCAATCCTCCCATTAATTATAATTTCAATCGCCAGCGTCATTCTAACAATCTATATGAAAACAGACGATGATACAGGTATTGAGAATGAACTAACCTCACCCTTTAGTTTGAAAAATACTCTCACTTTTGGTGGATTATTCCTTCTTGTACTTGTTATTTCAGGTGTAGCTGAACAGGTCTTTGGAAGCTCTGGATTTCTTGCCACTTCATTTATCTCTGGCCTTGTATCTAGTGGAACAACAACAACTACTGCCATCACTTTCTTCTCAACAGGTTCAATAACATCAGAAACACTCACATTCAGTGTGCTAATCGGAACAATTGCAAGCATTTTAATAAAAATATCATTCGCCGCTAAGATAGATACAAAACTCATAAAACCTGTTGCAATCTATAACTTATTACTTGTCTTCCTTGGAGTAAGTAGTGCTATTATCATAACACAAATCTAAAGAATTTTTTCTTTTAAATAAATCAATTGTGGATTTGTGAGCAACAACTATAATCTGTGTGATAAGAGAATCAAAAGTTTTATATACCTATACCACATTAAGTACAAATACAACAATGTTCACTACAACTACTAACAACACTTCTCGATTTTTCTATGTAGATGTAGTGACTATTATTGGGTGACTCCAACACCCAATACACAATACCTCTCTCATATGAAGTTATTTCCAAGCGCCTGTAGCTCAATCTGGTAAGAGCGCTGCTCTGATAAGGCAGAAGTTGCTGGTTCAAATCCAGTCAGGCGCATACTTATACAGTTAACACTTTCAAATCAAATTATCTATATTAGCAAACTTCATTCACAATCACAAGATGAAATCAATACATTTATCTCAACACAGACTAATAATAAAACATGAATAGAATCTTTTCTGAGTACTTTACTTTTTCTTTACAAGACGGGTTCTTTTATCCAGTACATGATTATACTATCTCAACTCTAAACAGAGAACATACTCACGATGATGTTCGTGAAGGTGCAGAAAACTATTCATATAATGTTGAATTAATAGCTGAAAATACTGAACGAAAAAGAGGGTCAGATGCATTATTCCTTGTCGATGACCAACATTATGTCTGGTGTTCAAGAACAGGTCTAGAATCAACAGGGAATGTTATTAAAATGTCAGAGTCGTCTCCAATGGAACTTCGATTCACAATTTTAAAAACAGTTTTCAAAAACATCCTACAAAGGAAATTTGGTGATATAAGTAATGGAATTGATACAGAATCACTTAACTCTTCATCTCTATCCGTAATGACACCTAAAGATTTAGTCTTAAAACAAAAACTAACAGAATCAGAAATTAAATCGTATTTTGATGATGTAGGTGAAGCAACTGTTAATGTAATACATGAATTTCAAAATGCAGAGACACCAAATGAATTAAAAGAGATTGTGTCCGAATATCAAGATAAGAAAACAAAAATATATAGAAAACATACTGACTTCACACCTAGTATAGCAAGTCAAACAATACCTTCCGTTGAAGGTAAAAACAATTGGATGATACCAGATGACATTGATGATGGAAGAACAATGGTTGTTTTAATGCATGAAAATATGGACTATGGAGACACACAAACCAAACAATTACATATAATTATATCCTGTGACTCAAAAGTTGAACTAATTGAAACAATTGACCATGAAGATACAATTCTTGAAACAAAATCGTATGAATCAGAGTCAGAGCTAAAGTCTCACATCAATGCGTTTATGAAATGCACTCCACAAACAGTAAATGAGTATAAATAATATGAAATGTAGGATTTGCAAAATAAAAACTTTCAACATGAATCCGCCATTATGTAATTATTGCAAACCAAACTCCTGTACTAACTGCCATGTTTCTGATGTTAATTATACAAATGATACATTCAAATGCTCCCATGGTTGTGAATATTCTTTATCAGAATATATAACAAGACGAGTGTATACAATCCTCCTTAATTCAGATTGGAAACAAAAACTTTCAATTGCAGGTGAAAGAGTCGAATATATCATTCCAAATACAGAATCAATACAAATTCATTCTAACATACCAAATCATATAGACCAGAGAAACGTTCTTGCAGTTCATTATACTGAAGACATTGATTCAATACAAACGCAACAATACAATCCAAAATATAATAATAACAATCCGATTTATTCGGAGACAATTAGAGAAAATGCAGCGTATGCATGGCCGTATAAACCAACCTATACAGAGTCTCTATTTAACTGGGATAAAGAATATGTTATATTTGAAGTACCTACGTCTGAAGTATATGTATCATCATACTCATTTTTAGATTGGGTCTCAAACTCAAATGACAAATTCACAATTCCGTTATCAAAATACAAATCAGAATTGACATTTTCACCTGAACAATTGAAATACACTTGTGATTTAATGAATCGACCAACTAGGAAACAAAATTTACTTTAACTACTAAATTTTATCAATAAATTCTAACTCACTTTTGTTTACACTTTCTGCATCTGTTATAGCAGACCGAATCGATTCTGAAATCACACTTGAATACTCTAAATTGACGGATGCAACATCTTTTGATTCCCACAATCGCTCATTTTTCTCATGGTCATCAAAGAATACAGCAAACTGAACATCAACAGTATCAGTATGAATGTTTAAAATAACATCTCGTTCAAGAGAATCGCTTTCCCATTGTAATTCAAGACTGTTATTACTATATTCATTCACTTCCCAATTCTCAATACGTTCTGATGCAATCTCTTCAATAAGTTTATAAAGTGATTCTGAATCCATATATACAATTGAAGTATGAAAGAATATAATACTTGCTATATTTGTGTACTCTCAAAAAGTTAATTAGGGAGGTGCATATATTAGTCTAGTAAAATGGTAAACAGAAAACATATTGCAACATTATTGCTAGTTTTAACTGTTGCACTGGCAGGTTGTTCAACAATTCCATTCTTAGATAATGGACAACCAGAAACTCCAACAAATAATACATCATCAAATAATTCTTCAATCGAGTATCCATATGGATGGAATGAATCTGGATTGCAAGAATTTGCAACACAAGAAGACAGCCTTCTTCTGCAAGAAAGCTCTCTCACAATTACGTTTGAACGAACAATTGAGCTAAAAACTGCGTCAAGCAATGAATTTAACGTTGAAACAAAAACAGTTCAAACACATAAAGTAGATGCAGTTCAAGAACGTTGGAACATCACATCAGAACAACCAAATGAAAATATACTACAACAATATTATTTCTCTGACAACACTGAGTATAGTCGAACTGTACTACGAAATGAATCTGGCGGTATAGAATCAAAATCATATGATTCAGCATTACGCTCATTTACAAAACAAACCGCCTATCAAATCTCAGGTGGAGAAGTGTTAATCCTTGGTGTTGATTTTAATTCACCAACAGTTACAACATACAATGGTAACGAAGCACTACATTATGAAGTAAACGATTTAGATAAAGTTGCAAATAATAGCCCAATCTATTCAATTGGAGAAGCAACAAACCTTACTAGCGTTGAATCTGACTTATATGTTGATAAACAAACTGGAAACATTCTCTCAATTGAAACGACGGCTGTTGGAACACGGGCAAATGATGAGTTCCGAGCTACACTTGTCTTCCAATATTCAAACTTTAGTAACACAACAGTTCATGAACCAGGATGGGTTGATACTGCCCGAAATGAAACTAGTGCTGGCTCAGGATTTTAACAATACCTTTTTCATTCCGAAGCGATTATCTTTTAACGATTCATATAGTGTAATTATATAATGTGCTAAAAAAACCTATTTCAATTAAAGATTTATATATAACAGCAGGACTTCTTTCCTTTCTTTTAGTATGTACTACAGCAATAGTATTTCCAAACATCTTTACAATACTCTCTGCATTTTCATTCCCACTATTATTTATAACAGTACAGTTAGTACTCCTTTCTGAAACATACACCGAAGAAAATCTAGTTCAAATATCCCCGTTAGTATTTAAAATATATAGTATTGTCATTGGAGGTATTGTAATCGGATTACTACTATTTACAACAGATATATATCTAATACTCTGGTTGTGCATTTTATATATCATTACTATTGTTCCATTTTATGCAGTAAAAACTAGAATTGGTGGTTCTTATAATGAAATACAATTTGGATTCCGTAACATCCTCCCACAAAACAAACTTTGGAAAAGTGCAACAGTATTTTTATATAATGGAGAAATCTCAAAATGGAAAATCTCAAAACTATTCTGGTATACAATTGCACATTATCGATTTGTAACATTAACACATAAATTAGATTCAACACACCCATACGCAAATCATACTATCGCAAATAAGTACAAAAAAGCAACAGATATCTCAATAACAGATGATTTAACTGTAAATGAACAAACCTTCGGTGAAATATTTGATGAGTTTACAAAACAATCTTGCATACACTGTTCAAAAACAAGCCAAATAAACCAAATGTATTTATTAACAGATGAAAACATACTTTCTGAAGCATTTTGCTCTGAATGCATCAAAGCATCAAAAAATAGAGACGAAAACCAAGCAAAAATCAATCAACAAGAACCAAATCAACAAACAAACTCTAACCAACAAACAGAAGATGAAAACACAGATTCAGAACGAATACAAAACAATTCAATAAAACAAGCATGTGAAATATTTGGCTATTCAGAAGAAGAATTTACTAACGTATCTGAATCAGATATAAAAACAAAATATCGAGAATTAGTACAAAAACACCACCCAGATGTTGGTGGTAATGAAGAACAGTTTAAATTAATACTAGATGCATACGAAAAACTCAAAAATGAAATTGATGATTAATACCCTTACTCTTCACGCTTTTCAGGTGGAAGCCCTGCATTACCTTTCGAATCATAATTAACTGTCTGCTGTGCAAATGATTTAGCTGATTGTTTATGAACAAGTGGTGATTCAGTCCTATCTGAATCCTCTTCTGTAATAACAGGAGTATGTTTAACTTCCACTTCATACCAAGTACCATCAATATCTTCTTGGTCAACCTCAAAAATATTCACAACTTCAATATCAAACAAGCCAAGTTCGTCATCTTCTTTTCGCCATTCATCTCCTCGTTTAATCCATAATGTTTCTGGCTCAGGGTTAGCAGCTTCTTCAGGGTCATCAAGCTCATGTGGTAATGGAACTTTTCCAACTTCCACACCCACCACATCTGAAACTTTAATCAACCCATCAACTTCTGTGCGTTCAACATATCCAAAATTAAATCCTTCGGACTCTGAATCATCAGACATTATACTCTATACTATAATCTAACACCTTATAAAATCTTTTCTCAAAGATGAAACATCAATCAGACTTTGATGTAACACCCTGTTCAGAACCTGTTGCAAGAGAAATAAATGCTTGATGAGTCCCATCTGTTGAACTCTCTAACGTAATAATCTTCTCAAATCGAACATTTCCATCACGCAATACTTCTTCAAACTTATTTCGAGTCCAACGAGTGTCTGAATCCTCCAATGTCACAATAGCATCATATGGCGTAAAACCAGCCATCTTATGCGGAGGAAGCCACTCTTCATCTAATTCAACATCTACAATACCATCAACTCCAACAAGTGCATTTTGAAGCGAATCAAACCGTCGTCCTTTAATTGTCATACATACTTCTTTTTTATTCGACCCTTATAAATCAAACGATATAATCCTAACAATTCCTATATTTTATATGGGGCTGGAAGGATTTGAACCCCCGACAGGTTGGTCTGGAACCAACCGCTCTGACCAAGCTGAGCTACAGCCCCTCAAATAGAGTATGAACTACTTAGAAAAACGAACTCCATGACCACCGAAGGGCTGTATTACGGCGCATACAATACAATAAAACATACATATATTTAAAAGTTTTGATTCAAACTTCACTCTTCAAACGGTCAAACTCTTTAAGCGCATCTCTCATCTCAGCTCCAACAACCACATTACAATCACCTGCCAACAAATATAACTCTTCCAAAATATCGTACTCCATCCAAATCTCATATGGCTCACTATCATGCTTTTCAATCAATTCCAAATCATCACAAATATCAGTAACAAACGAATGTTGATATGAACCCAAATCACTCTTCCCTAACACAATTTCATACTCCAACCCATCAAAAAACTCTTTCAATTCAACAAATGCATCTACAGGCAAACTAATCGATGCTTTCTCTTTATCAAGCCCAGATGTAAGATAATTCCGTGTCATTATCCTAACTCTACTGTATTCTCAGTAACCTCAAATTCACTCAACTCCTCAACAACTTCTTCAGTCGTTAACATTGGAACATCACATGGAACAAACGAAAAAGATTCTTCTAAATTTTCAGAATCATCTCCCCTAGTATAAATTTTAACTGTTACAGTAACTAGTTCAGATACAGTTGGCCCAAGCGGATTAATCTCATCAATAAATTCATCTACATCAAAACTCAAATCTTCAAACTCTTCTTCTAATGACTGTTCTGTCTCAAAATCCTGTCCAAACACAAAACTAGTTTCCGAAGGAATATCAATATGATGTGGTGCTTGTAGAGACATAGTAGAATCACCATACGATTTCACAGAATCAGACTCTGCATGAATGTCATACACTTGACTAGTCATTCCACCGAATGTAACCGTTTCATCAGATGAATTATTAAATACGCATGTGACCGAAATTTTTCCTGAAGGCAACTTATGTGCTTTTGTTTCCAATAACATACTTCCTACTACAAATTCCTATGATAAAAACCCAACGAAAGAAAATCAAAAGTATTTTGTAGAATCAAAAACTGTATGCATATATGACTCAAGATGTTGTCTTAGGCGGAACATTTGGGCCACTCCATGATGGACACCGTGAAATGCTCCGAACTGCATTTGAAGTAGGCTCTCCAACAATTGGAATTACTTCAGATTCATTAGCTCGAAAGACTCGTGATGAACCTCGGTATATCCCTTCGGCTGAAGAAAAACGAAAAACAATCTTAAAATATGAATGTGAAAAGTTAGCTGAAGAATTTGATAGAGAGTATACAATAGAAATTATTGACCACCCAATACAGAAAGCTGTTAAAGAGAAACGGTTTGATACAATTGTCTTATCACCTGAAGAAAAAGTTGATGAACGAGTTGCGATAATTAATGAAAAACGTGCAAAAAATGGCTATGAACCGTTAGATACTGTGTATGCTGATATGGTTGAAGCTGAAGATGGAGAGCGCATTTCCAGCACTCGAATCATTAATGGAGAAATAGATGAACACGGAGCTATAATTGAATGGGGTTAATCAATCCGTATTTACCTCATCGAAATCATCTTCAATCCATTCTTTTTGCTCATCACTAAGAGTAAAAATTTGTTCTGAAGCTTCAACAAGGTCAATGTCTGCGTCATCATGCCCAGCTAATGCATCAGCAAGCATAAGCAAGGCTTCATATTTTGTGTCACCGAAAGTGGAAACACCCGAGTTCTTATCTTGAATACACCATACTCCCTCTTCAGACTGATACATTGTAATTGCATAGATTGGAAGCGTTACGGGAACTGTTGGTTCGTTTTCCATAAGATAAGCTGTGTTATCTTATGATATAACTTTTGTGATTTTCAGTCAGCAATGCTATTTTGAACGGGCGTAGACTGTTTCAATTGTTGTTGATAGGCTGAAATAAGACTTTTTGAAAGTGTGTATGTTGTTTGTGAATCATCTTGGAGAGCCGTTGTAAATAGTTCTGTTGGCGTTTTTTGTGTTCTTGTTGAAATTTGCAGTGGTAGTTCTGTTAACCTGTTATAATAGTCTGCCCCTTGCTTCAGAATATGTTGTTCAGGTTGTGTCAAAGAGAAAAATGCATCTGGTAATTCTGTTGGCGGAGTAAAGCTTTCGTCAATAGATTTCTCAAGAGATGGAAGGACACCAAGGCTATTTGCGATATACCAGATAGGATAAGCCGATGCATGCAGTTCTTCTGGCAACTCAACAAATGTAATTGAAGGCGATTGTTCTGTTTTAATAGTAAACTTCGTGAGGAAACTAGTTCGTGTTATATTTACATAAATAAATAGATTCTCTGCTAGCCGTTCAAGACGAGTTCGTAATACTGCTGTATCAATATCATATTGGTCTGCATTTTGTAAAATGGCGAATATTCGGTCATAGATTTCAGCTAGATAATCACTATGAGATTTCCATGTCATATGCTCTGAAACACTTTCTCTTGTTACACAAACTTTAGTATTGTTTGCATATGAGTATCGATACAGTTTTTTGTATACTGTATTAAGTTGTTTTGCTGTCTCTGTTAATACAGTAAACTTATCTGTTATCTGCTGTGGCGAAAAGTGATACTCTGTAAAGACACTAAGCAATTGTTTAGCTGTGTCAACTGACAGTTCTTCTGCATCAGAGACACCAATCCGATAAGAATTCAAAAGGCGGTTATCTAGAGTTTCACCGACAAGAGAATATGATTGTGAATACATCACACGATAAACTTAACCGTACTATCATATTAAGGTTTGCCCTATTTAACAAAACCACCAAACCAACAACAACTCAATCCGACAACCACCCTCTTGTTTTTGAAATCACACTCCCCACAGCAAAGAACGACAATAATGCAAAAATACTATCAAATGGAGTGAAATACTCATACTTCCCATACTCTTCAAAAGACTGCTCTAACTCATAATACGACCCATCAATCTCAACAACAGAATGCTCAAAAAACGGCATATACATCTCTAATGGATACATCGCCCCATTAAAACCAATCTCAGTCCTACTATCTAAAAAGAACGGTTCCCTTTCAAATTCCTCATACACAATTGTCTCTGTTAACAACTCATTAGCAACCCTATATTGAGTTGAATTCATATCATCCTGCGAAAAAACAGAATCATCTGACTCTGGCTCAATCGGCTTCCCTTCAATTGTCACACTATGCTCATCATACGGCTGATGAGAAATTACTGAAAATACTAACCCAGAAACCGCAAGCAAACCAAACAACCAAACAAATAACACAGAACGAGTTAATTCAGGCATACATATACTTATACAAAATACTTATATATTACTTTCGAAATATCTTCACCCCCACCAATCCTCTCTTGCACCTAATCTTGTTCGTTCATCATCTTCATCCTCATCTTCACTACTCGACTCTTCAGACGCCTCTTCATCTGGAATTTTATCCTCAACAACTTCAACAAGCTCACCCCACGCAAAATTCTCCTTAACATTCGTTACCTCCGCAACAATCCTCTTCTCAGGCAACACACCATCAACAAGAATTACAAACCCATCATCCGTATGTCCAACACCAGCACCACTCCCATGAATATCTGTTACATCAATAGTATACTGCGAACCAGTATCCACAGGCTGATGCCCTAAATGCTCACCACAATTCCAACAACTTGGGTGGAACTCATCACTCTCTGGCGGCGCATTCCGACTCCGACAACTCGGTCTCGGACATTTAATAAACTCATCATGAACTTCAGGGTCATACTTATTTCCATCGTTCTGTGTCATCAAACATAGCTTCACCATCCTCTGAGTTAAAACTTTGCCCATTTACCTCCAACAATCTTTGAATGCGATGCAAGGTCGAAGGATGGGTATCAACAAACTGATGCAACTTCTGAAGAAAAACTGACTGCCTTTTAACAAACGGATTATACGTAACAAACTCTAACAACGCCAGAATAACAAACTCAACATCCGTCACACTCGCCGCAACCCTATCTGCCTCAAACTCTTCATAATGAGTCGCAACAGAAACACTCAAACTAACAACAAAAACCCCACAAAATAATACAAAAACCGATACCATACTCAATGGAACAAACCCAAACAAAATAACTAACAACGGAGTCACAATCTTAACAAACGTACTAGTATACATTTTCTCACCATCCGTTTTAATATGACCCAACTCATGAGCAATCAACCCAGACTGAATATGCTTCTGCTTCTTAACAAGCGAACACGAAACATACAATTTCGATGACACAAACACTGGATTAATCGCACCTGCAATAAAACTCTCATCATCAATATACACAATCTCAGGCTCTTCAATCCCAAGCTCATCACAATACTCACCCACAAACCATTCAACTGAAGCCGTATCAACATCTGGCACAGAACCCCGATTACGAAAATACAAAAAACTACGCAACCCAAACAAAATATCCCCAACATAAACAACCAACAACATAACTCCAAACAAATAAACCACAACCGAATCAAACACATAATACAAACCAACAGAAAAACCAACAACAAATACAACCATCGCTATCGACTTATACGCATCCTTTAATGGCTTCAAATCATCTGGCCGAACAAATGAAACCCGACTCACCATCTCAGGAACAGACTGCACAACACTATTCGTTGAATCATTCTCAACAACAAACTGCTCAACAGATGACCGATGTATATGCGCCGCAAACTCATCAACAACACTCACCTGCAACCCAAACACCCTATCAACCATCTGAATAACAATCCCACTCAACAAAAACATTGAAGAAAATAACAACAATTCTTTATTAAATGAAATACTCCCAAACACAAACAACAAAAACCCAATTATATAAAACCAAATACGAAGCCACCGAACAGACAAAAATACCCCTCGCTTTAAACTAGACTCACTCATCTAACTACTAAAAATAAATACAAAACAATACTTTATATCTTTCCATCAACACAACCAAAACCGTCTAAAACACTTCAAAACTCAACTGCACCATCTCTAACGAACACATGCTCATCTTCCTCTTCAAACCTATCATTATACCGAACTAACTCCATCTCATCCGCCTTCTCATACACACTATCAACATCTTCATCAGTTGCACTAGAAGCCATAAACACTTTCACACACGGAGCAACCTCTCCTTCAACTTTCACCCGACTCATCCGAGCCGTTGTAACACCATCAGTATAATACTTAAACTCATTCCACTCTTCTCTCAATTCATGGTCTTCATAAGGGTCAGACATACACCAACCTACACACTCAACACATTAAGAACTTTCTATACACAACCAAAAAACAAAACAAAAATCTTTAATAACCAACCAAAACAAAATACATATATGGGTGGAAACAGAGAACACGGAGCCAAATCAAATAGCACTATCACCAGAACGTGTACAAATTGCAAAACCAAATTCGAAGACGGCGTTAGATTTAACCCACAAAAATATTGCCCATCTTGTAAACAAAAACTCCAAACAAGCAATAACACAACAGCCAACATCCAAACACAGATAAACAAAAACACACAACAAATAACAATCGAAATCACACTCCAATCAACAATCGAAAACAACCTTTCACTCCCAATCGAAACATTCAAAAACCAAAATGAAGAAATCATTGGCTACTTACAAATCCAATCCGAAAACGGAGACATATGGTACGAAAATGCCTGGGTAGAAACAGATGAACGATACGGATTCTACATTCGAACAGAACGCAAAACCCAATTTAAAATACCCAACCAACAAGAACAAACAAACTATTACCAATCTAAAACTGGAAATATTTTTGATGCAAAAACACTCTACTGCACATTCGAATTCATTGATGACAACATTAAAACAATAACTAAAGAAATCACTCTCTAACAATCAATCATAAAAAATAAGACAAAACCAAATAAGACTTTCTTATTTAGTTTCCACCAGTGTAGGAGTATGTCTGGATGATGTTCTCGCTACCGTCAATAACGCCGATGACAGTAATTTGACCATCGCCAGAGTCGTCATGTTTCACTGTGACTGTTGTACCAACTCCACCAGCTTGGTCTCCACTGGAATAGGTACTCCCACTTCCATCTGCAACTGTTAAGAGGTATTGTGTTGCTGTGCCTGGCCCACTACCATACTGTGATGCTCCAAGAGAACTATCTCCACCGTTATACACGTTAGAGTCAGTTGTTGCTGCATTTGGTGCTTCAACATAGATGTGGTCTGCGTTCTGAACACTGTTCAACTGTACTTCTGTCTCAACGCCTTCAGTCTCGTCGAACGAGACACCAGCTTGAGCGTTTTGCTGTACTTGGCCCCCGAGGTCGAGAACGAATGTCCCGATTACAGCGGCAAGAATTACCGTGATAGCTACCATAAGAATGACGCCCACTACAGGTGAAACGGCATCCTCATCGAAGCCAAAATTGTTTACAAATCTCATTGCGGTTATAACTATGCTTGCTAAGGGTTAAAGGATTTAGGAGAGTGGGGTATTTGATTTGTTAAGTTATTAGTTTATAATATTAATCTTCTTAATTTGAATGTTTCTAGAGGTTTGTTTTTTGATTTGTCTGTAAGCGTGTTCAATGTCACCTGCAGCTAGTTTTTTCATTTTTTCGCTACCAGTTTTCATATCGAAGTATGTGATTGTGTATTGTGTTCCTGGTCCTGAAATATCGCCTGTTATTTCGGTGACTTCATTTCCGCAGGTTGGGCAGAGGTTTATATTTGTTTTGTTTTGGGTGGCTGTTTCTTTGAATCCACATTCTAGGCAGTCAAATCCAAGGGTCATATTATATGATTGGGGTTGCAATCATAAAAATATTCCTCTGTCATTGGGTGTGTATATAACAGCAATATAGTTATTTCATAAGGTTTAAGCCGATTAGAGTTTTATGTTTGGGTATGAATCTTGAGAAAGCACTGCGTGATTTTGCAAACCGTAATTTAGAGACAGGGTTTGAGATTGTTGAGATGGAGAAGGATGTTGAGGTGTGTTTTGATTGTGTTTGGTCTGAGGGTGATGTAGAGAAGCGGGTTCGGATTCGGGAACAAGATGGTGAGCTTCCTGAGGTGTTATATTGTTCTGATTATGTTGATGAGAGGAATAAGTTTGGTACGTTAGTGTTGAATCAGCGTATTGATAGTGATTCGGTTGAGGAGCATGTGGAGATTGCGTTTTCACGAATGTTTGATTTTCTTGCGGGTGCGGAGGATAGTTCGGTTGTATCATAGCTTCAATAGTATTTGAGATGTTGTGTATTAGTATGGATTCTCATAAAGATGCATATTTTGTGATTGGTGATACGATTCAAGTGGGGAAGAGTGCGAGTATACCAGAAGCGACTGTTGTGAGTATAGTTGAGGTTGATGGTTCGTTGTATTATCGGTTGTCGTGGTCAAATGGGACGGTAAATAAGGAGTTGGTTGATGAGATGGATAAGAAGGCTGTTAATAAAACAGCAAAGTTTTGAGTTGTTATACGATGAACCAGCTTGCGAGGAAGTAGAGTGAGATGGAGCTGATTAAGAGTCCGATTATTAGTCCGCTTGGTCCGCTCCATTTTAAGTCGCTTTGTAGTTCATCTTCATTTTGGGTTGAGATGATAAATGGAATGCCTCGGTTGTCAAAAATATTTGGGTTGGCTTTGTTTAAATCATTTTGTGATATTTCGAATCGGTCCATTGATGGGTTTGTAATTATGACGTTATCTTCGTTTGTTGGTGATTCTATTTCGTCTCGGATTTCTGCTTCTCCGAATACGAACACGTCTTCGCCAGCTTTGATTGATTTAACAGTTACTCGGTATTTATCTTTATCAAGAAAGTTTGGGACCCAAGAGGATTCGTTGTCTTGGAATTGTTTTAATACATCAGGTGGTTCTGACTCAGGGCTAATTGTGAATGTTTCTTGTGTGATATTATCATCGTGGAATTCGAATCTAGGTTTCATTACGAAGACTCCGACTTGTCCTGTTCCGTCATCTACGATGAATTGTTCGCCTTTGCTAATGTGTTCAACTTGTTCCCAATCGCTTCCGTCGTCGTCGTAGTGATGTTCTTCGATTTCTAAATCATAGTATACTACATCATCTTTGGTTAATGGGTGTTTGTATATTTCATTTTCGTTTGATGGTTTTGCTGTTCCTTTGATTTCTGTTGTTCCGACTGATATTGATTGGATTTTTTCGGTTGGTGTGTCACGGATTACTTGATAGTGTTTGAAGGATATGAAACCGTAATAGATTAATAATAATCCTCCAATGAATCCAATAATTGCGATTGCGATTGCTTCTAGACTTGACATTGTTTATTACTCACCGAATTGTTCGTTAATGTCGATATCTTCTGTGCTTCCATCTGGTGCTTCATAGAGGTCTTTTTGTGTTTTGCTCATCATATTTGCGAGGAAAACGTATGGGAGTTGTTCAATGAGTGTGTTATAGTTTGTTGCTGCTTGGTTATAGTATTCTCGTCTGTCTGCGATTTGTTCTTCGATGGATGATATTCTGTCTTGTAGGTCTTGGAAGTTTTCATTTGCTTTTAGTTCGGGGTAGTCTTCAGCGACAGCGAACAGGTCTCCTAATGCGCCTTGTAGCATAGAGTCGGCTTCTGCTTGTTCGTTTGGATTTTCTGCTTGTTCTGTTTTTTGGTATCGTTCTCTGACAGTATCTAAGATTGTTTCTTTTTCGTGGTCCATGTATTGTTCAACAGTATCAATTAGTTTGGGTAGTTCATCGCTTCGTTGTTGGAGTAATACATCGATATTTGACCATGCTTTGTCAACATCTTTTTCGAGTTTGATGATTTGGTTGTAGGCTTGTGCAGTATATGCGATTATACTTGCTACAATAACTACTAAAACAAATCCTAAAACAATTTCTAATAACATACGATTAGATTAAGTGAGTTGGAGATTAAAAGGTTAACTAAAGAAAAAATTAAAATTTAGTTAATTATCGACGGCTTGGTTCTTCTTTAATTTCAACTTGGGAGGCTTTTACCATTGAATTATCAACAATTTCGTCCATAATTTCGTCTGGGTTGTCTGTTTCACTTTCAAACACCGTTACAATCACATCATCAGTATCTGTAATGCCTTCACCAATATGCTTGTCTTTGATTGGAATGTCTTCTTTAACTTCTAGTACTTTACTTGCTGACGACGCTCTAACTGCAATAATCATTTGTGCCATACTCTGTAGTAGAAACTATAATGTTAAAAAAGTAACTATTCTTCAGCAAATGCGAAAGCCGAGTATCCATTTCCGTGCCTCCAGATTTCGATAGTGTTTGGGATAGAATCAGAATGACGGAGTTGGTGTTTTTGGATATCTCGTGACCCATCACACATTGTTTGTTTCACTTTTTCAACTAATTGTGAATCGGAGAAGTTATCTCCTGATTCAGCTAATGCAACACTGATGAATTCTGTCTGTTCTACATCGTCTTTTTCAAGTGCAGATTTATCAATCACTCTGAAAGAAGCACTGTCTCTAAAGAATTCTAATGCTTCATCTGAAACATAATCTGTCTGGCTACCATTCAAAATAGCATTTTTGAAATCATTTTCGTTCATACTGTATAATACAAACTTCAAGGCTTATTATGATTTCGCATGTGTTTAAAACTTATAAACATCAGTTTAAATCACAATAATAGTGTCAAAAAAGAAGAATGTTTTATACGGAGCGTATATACTCATAGCTACACTATTAGATTTTACAACAACATTATATTTTACAACATTTTCTCATATAGAAGAGTCCAACCCGTTTGTAAAAGTTTTATTAAGTCATAATCCGATATATTTCTTTGGATTTAAATTATTGACTTTAGGATTTATTTTTGGAGTTTTCTATAAAACACAAAATAATAAACAGTTAGCTTTCAAACTAACTGCATATTCATGTGGAACAATTTGGATGCTTGCAGGATTATGGAATACATATGTTTTCTATTTCTAAACTATTTTACTAAGTCATCTGTTATAGTACAATTTATTATGGTGCAATCTGAGACATATATCGGAGACACATTGGGCAGAATTCATCAGACCCATTTTCTCTCAGCATATTTTCTAGTTCTTCTTCTGAAAGATTACACACATCATCTTGTGTGACTGAAATTCCATTATTACAACGTTGTACAATTTCACCATCATTTTCAATATATATGTGTGTATCCATTGGTTTTGAAATCGGAAAACCAACAGTAACCCAGTTTGTGTTCATATATTAATACACAACAGAGAGAATTAAATACTTTTATATTTGAGTCGCTCACGGATTTAAACTAAATTCATATTCTCGGGTACACTTTTCACAATCAAATGTGAATGGTAAAGTCAAACTTGGAAGAGAAATGCCACAGCCACATGGACATAGTAACGATATCTCTTCATATGAATGAATTTCTGGTTCTGTTGTATATTCCCAATCAGAATCAGCTATTGTAATTGCATGGTATTCAGTACAATCTTGACAAACATATTCTTCCCTTTCATCAACTCTATGATGATGATACTGATATGAAACTTCATTGGAGACTGGCCTTCGAGAACGAGAAAACTCAATCTCGCAGTTTTCACAAAATGCAGATTCAACAAACTCTGAACCTGAACATTCTGAAACTAGTGTCGCACCACACTCTAAGCAATTTATATCAGTCACACCACACACAAACTTGGTTTTTGGAACATCCGTTGGTGAGATTTTAGCAAATGGCTTCCCATAATATTCACTAAGTTCAGATTCAGTTAAAAACTTCATATAACTATTTTGTAGATGAACAATACAAAAATCTTTATACTTATTCTTCACATGGTTCCCAGACAATCTGTATTGAATACACATCATCTGCTAGCATTGGATTATCTTTTGAATTTACCCAAACAGACCATTCAAAATCATCGGCTGTTGTATTTGTTGGTGTACAAGAATGACCAAAGTAGTTCATTATATTAGTAATAATTGTTTTAACTCGATTTTCAAATGTATCAGTTTCTATCCAATTTGAAGGCATTTCCTTTGGTTTAATTGTTCCATTCCAAACATGAGTCCACGGCGCTTCACCACCATATTCAACACTTGCAGAACCATTTATGAAATTACTTTCTTTAATATGATTCCTTGCATCATTTCCAAGACTTCGCCTATCACTGTTGACACCATCTAACGGATGTGGTAGCCCATCCGAAATTGAGACTGAATATTCCATATGAACAAAAATGAAATAGAAATATAAAACAATTGTGAAAAAAGTACAAATACAAAATACCCCGTTCTTGTATCTAGAAGGTTTATATCCATCACCCCACAATAAAATAATATGAATGAAATTGATACTTGGAATGGCCCAGTGTTCAAAAGATGGATAGATGAAGAAGAATTTGGTTCAAAACATATGAGTGATTTTCGTCAAGTTGATATTATAACAGAGAAACAGAGTCCAACAACTAAAGATGAAGCAAAACAATTAAAAGAGTCTGGAGAAAGTGAGCGTATTGTTCATTGTGAACCAAAACATCTTAGACAAATATTCATTCGAAATGATGCTGTGTTAGATACGCACCAAGTATTTATTGAACAAACTTCTGATGGCAGAGAAAATGATAGGATTCATTTTGTTGCTGGAACTACCGAAGAAGCAAAACATAATGTTGATAAGAAACAAGACTCGCTTCTTGTTCATATTGGCTCGGTAAGAGAATATCTTAATTCAGCAGAGTCACTATCTTATAATTTAGATGCAACAACACAAACTCCAAGAGAACTATTTGGATATTTAACACAATTGTCTGAGGCATATTCGAAAGTAACAGAATGACTATTTGATTGTGATACTGTCACAATAAAAACATTTAAATACTCTGACAACCAATATAAATATGATTATGATGAGAACAAATCCATTCCGACAAGTCGAATCGCTCGCCAACCATGTAGAATCAATGTTCGACGCTAAAACAAGAACTCCTCGATTAGACATATCAGAAAATGATGAAGAACTCATCGTTACTATTGATGCACCTGGGTATGAAGCAGATGACTTAAGAATTTCTGTTGAAAACGCAGGAAAAACACTCACAATTCATGGTGAAAGAACCACAGAAACAACAGATGAAAATACAGAACAAATTTGGCAAGAACGACATTCTCAAACTATCAAGCGAGAAGTTCCTCTTCCAACAAAAGTCAATCAGAATGAAGCAACTGCTGAACATTCAAATGGAGTTGTGACAATCTCACTTCCGAAAGCTTCACCTGACTCTGAAGACAATACAATTCAGATTGAAGTTCAAGATGAATAAATAAATCTTGATTGTTTTTATTTTCTCTTATATTAATAAGGTCAACAACAGTGTGTTATTCATCATTACTTAAATGTTCCCAGATTTCAACACATCCAGCTCCATCTTCAATATCATCTAAATGGTCAACATCTTCATCTGCTTCATCTTGCGTGACTGTTTTCTCTTCTGCCATAGTATTCCAATTGCAGTACAAGTATATAAACTATTGTTAGTGAGATATCGTTGCATATATCTAATACATTATTTTTACTGGTTTTGAGACTAAATTCTTTATTAAGTAATAGTGTATTACTTAAAAATACAAGATTAGGTTATAGTATACTGTGAAAATAGCGTCAACAAATTTCGTTTAAAATTAGATGAAATGAACAGTAATACTTATACTAGTCAAACACATGTTCTATAGTATGGGAACTAAAGAGAATCCTGACTTCTTCGATTGCCGCTGTGATGATGACCACTTTGTTATTGAAATTACTGACCAAATGAAAAATCAAGCAAAGCAACTCAAACAATCTGGAAATGAGGTTGATAAGACAGATTCTCGGAGTTCGGGTCGAAGTCAAGAAGATAGTTTTGTTGGGAAGTTAGCTGAAGTGGCTGTGCAGCACTTTTTCAGAAATCATAGTGTTAGTGCTGCATTTAATGATGGCTGGAAATATGATATGGATATTGGTGGACAGACCGCAGAAATTAAAGCACGTGATTACACACAAACCGCCGCTCGATACTGTGATTTGCTAGTTCGAGATAGAGAAGATACAAGTTGGTCCCCAAGCGATGTTGATATAATCATTCAAGTAATGGTGAATGGAAGAGATAGTGATAAAGCATACATCACAGGGTTTGCATATGGAAACTATGCTGCTGAGTGTGGATTCTTCGAAAAGGCAAAGACGCATCGAACCAGAGAAGTATGGCACTCTAAGCTAAAACCAATCGAATATCTTCTATAACTACAATTGCACTTCTGCAGGACTTGTTGCAAATTCACTTTCTTCTGCAACAAGATATCCGTTTTCTGCAGACAACATACAACTATCTATAGATTGTTCACCAAATAGCGTATCATCATCCGTTGAATCGGTTGAGTACATTACAGGGACAACACACCCTTCAAGGTCATCAACACTCTTTGCAGGGACATATGGAGCAATATAATGTAACTCACAACTCATCAATGGAAACTCTTTCATCCCATCCATAGTCTGTACAATTGTCGTTAGAGACAGTGGGCGATTCTGATATGAATCATATGTAAATGAATCAATAGATTGAATCCTGACTCGCTCCCACCGATATTCATCTGTCTCAACAATTAGTCCTGTTTGATGAGTGCTTCCACTTCGAGAATTCAAAATCTCATTAAATGGTTGCATTTTTGTTGGTTTATCAATCCCTAGTACCGAGCGGACTGCTTCGAACATACACACAACAACACGGTGTAGTTACTTTATACTTCCGAAATGTTACAGACCAACAGAATCCGAGTATATTTGACAATGGGGTTTCAAAGAAGAATCTGTTGTTTCGTCAGTAGAAAATGCGTCTTCTGCAATCATTTTTTCAGCTAATGTTTCAAAATCATCTCTGATAATATCTTCATCAATAAATAAATCAGCGTCCCATCCTAAATGAAGCATGAAATTGTAAAAGAATTCTTCAACACTCCCAGGCTCTTCTTCGTTTCCTAACATAGCAATAATTTCCATCCATCTAGGCAAAGGCCATAATGTTACATCTAAATGAAACATTTCATGCTCTCCGATTATGATTTCTTTCTCGGATGTTTCATATATCACTCCTTCAAAACAAACAACACGTTCTGGTTGTTTTTTCCATCCTGCATTTAATTCAACCATCCCTGTTGTTGCAATAACATCAACTGGATGTTCATAGACACTAAAATTAACCACAACTTGAGACTCAACTACATCAAGTTCTGGTATTGAATATGAAGGCTCATACTTACCCATAGTATGGCTTATACATTCATCACTTATTAATTTGCTTCCATTTTACTGCTCTGAACCATGAATGTGACAACTCCGAACATTTAATTGACTTTCATCCCAGTCAGAAGTATCTAGCCACTCATTGTATTTTTCTTTATTAATAAATACACCAACCACATGACCACTCTGTTTTGGAACTGCAACAATAACCCGATTTGTATTAACCATATAATCAAACATATTAATTATCATTTAAAAACCCTCCGAATTTAAACTGAAGAATATATTTTCGCTCGTAATCGAATCATTTTTAGCCTTCTCTCTATAAGGTAACATATATGACTGAACAACTAGATTGGGATACTGTATTGGATGAAATTGAACCGCTAGCAATTGAATTTATGGAGTCTGTACAAAATAATTTCGACAACCCAAGTGAAATTGGAGAGGTTGAAGAATCAGGGGGAACTGGATGGGATATAACAGTAACAAACTCTGATGGAAAGACTGTTGTAATTAGATTTAGTGTTGTTGATAGTGTTGAATATGAAGGAGAGATGTATGGGTATAATATTAGTGTTGATGCTGTTACATCTGATGGAGAAATTCTCATCAAACACACGCCAAATAATTATACAGAAGACGTATGGACAAACGACATTACTGAGTTAAAATCTAGAACAAAAAATCTTCCTGAGGTTCAACCAACTGACCTTAGTTAAATAATCATTCAACAGTTATTGATTCAACTTTTCCAACTGCAGTCTCATCTTCAAATAAAACGATAGATTCAATTGACCCTGTAATTGAAAAATTCACTTCAAATTTAAATTGAACACCACCTGGACCAACTCCAAAGAAGAGTTCTCTTTGAGTTCCTTTTGGCTCAGCTCTGATTATTCCTACATCATTAAATACAGTATCTTTTGTCGTAACTGTCACGCTCTTACTTTCATCAGAACACACAGAGGACAAAACATCCACAGGTTCTTTTAAATCCATATGTTACTATTGGGAACACTAACCTAAACAACTTATTGATTTATATATTGAAATCAGAGGATTTATACTGTACGACAATGTATTTTTACAATACATATGGTCCAAACTGAAGAAATAACAAATGCATTAACAAAATTTGACTTTGCTGTTGCAAAAACAATTAACAGTACTGAAATAGATTATTTTGTTGATTATTTTGAACCAACAGAAGTGTATGCATATACGGTAGAATCGTTTCCTAAACTAGACCCGACTATTCTGAATTTGGAAAACCGACCAACTGCTGGTATTTTAGTTGCATATATTGAAAACGAAGATACAGTCTATGCATGTGGAGCTGGCACATATGATGAAATTCATGGAATTGCATTTGAACCAATTGACGAATATTTTTAAAATTATTTATACTCAATTCAAATATAACAATAATATAGTTTAAATATAACAACAATATATTACTATATTAAAACTATATATAACAACAATATATTATTTTATATACTCTCTCCTCGATACTCATAATACGTCACAGCTTTTGCACACCAAAAACAACCACAACTATATTGACCACTACGCCCTCCTAATTTAGTTGGGCTTGTGACAACAATATTCTCCTCAATTTGTTTTGCTAAATCATGGTACTTATCCATTTCTCTCCAAAACTGAGATACTGCAGAACTCATACAAATAACAATACACTCAAATAATATAAAACTTTCACAATCTTGCAATCTGACGAATACAAAACGGACAAAACTCATCTTCATATTCACTAGTTACATATTCAAACTCATCTTCAAACACTTTCATAATCTCACCATCTGTTGACACATTATTCGAATTACAACGCTGGATAATTTTACCATCTTGCTGTACAAACACATGCGTTTCTGAATCACTTTCAATAGGATATTCAAAAAACACATACTCCCGAATCATACTACTACCTAAATACACACAAAATAAATATTTTACTCCACCACACACATACACACCCTCACATCTCACCAACACTAGGATAATTTTTCAATTCAACAGTATAACTATCAATAGAAGAATCCAACACAACTCCTGTAGCAGACTCTCTATCATTATGATACATACACTTCAACCCAAATAGTATACGAATTCTATTCACAAGACTCTCATCATCAAACTCTCTCGATTCAACTGTAATCTCATCACCCACTGACAAATCGTCTTCTGTAATTATAAATGCAGTATAATCATTAATCCAACAATTGACAGTGTACATATTTAAATTAAAATATGAACTTATAAAATATAAACTTTTCCAAATGTATTACGAACTATTGGTTGGCGTCACAGTATTATTTTGGTTTTCAATCCATTCGTTACATTTTTCCATTGTTTCTTGGTCTAACGAATCTCCCAAATATGGACACCCTGCTTCTTTGTAATCCTGATAATCAAGACTCCCATCTTGAACTTCAGTTGGAGCGTCCTCATAATCATCATCTTGCAAATCGGAACACCCAGCAAGACTAATCAACATAATCACTCCAATAATAACCATAAGTCTCTGAATGTTCATATGTATACAATAGATAGAGACTAACTTAATGCTAACGAAATTTATTTAAACACATAACATAATTACACAGCTATGCCAACAACTCCAAATGAACAAGAATGTATAGACTGTGATTGGGAAGGATTTGACCACCAAACATGTCCAAAATGTAATGGAACACTTATTGAAAAGTGAGACACGCCACACTTAAAATCGTTGAATTCCTGCGTCAATTCTATAATAATTCATTTTTTAAAGTATAAATCAAAATCATTAACTGCTTTGATAGCACATATACAATTATGACTGAAGAACGCTTTTCGCATATTGTCTGTGAATACTTTACGCAAAGAGGAACACATCCAGCAACTTTACTGTTCAAAAACGCACAAGTTGATGACAAATTCTTATTAAATCTAGATAAAGAGCTACAAGACACATTTGAAAATCGAAATGATATTTTGTTACATAACACAAAGATAATTGAGGGTGACTATTGGTCAGGTGTTTTGCTAGAGTTCAATCAAAATGAGTTTGATGGAGTAGATTCAACTGATTTTACTGCAATGAAAAACAACGATACTCTGAACGCAACTCTCTCACAAATATATGACGATTTTTCAGAGTATGATACAAGAATTACTGGATTTTCAACTGGTGATAGCGTATATGCTGTTGCAGCACTTGAATACCTTGGAAAAGCATACTTTAAACAACAAGCATCTAACAACACTCAACTGTAACATAATTATCAGAACTTATCTTTTTGAGAGTTAAAACCCCGTGTGCTTAACCCAGAAATCATACTCAAAATCACTTGGCTCAGGATGACGCTTCCAATACGGCAATTCTCGCCACTCTGATACACCATCTGGTCGTTCTGCATCATAAAATAACCCATTACACTCCAACCAGTAATGCTCTTTATTAACGTCCACACAAAGCCGAACATCATCAGGCTCTCCTAATCTCTCATATACTTCAGACGCAACAATACTACAATACCCATCATTAACATCAGCAACACTATTTATACTCTCATCTTTTTCCAACAACTCGGCAACAACAGTCTCAAATTTAGCACTAACATTGCTCATATTTAAATACACAATACCAATTACTAAAAATATTAATACAAATTTCAAAACATATAAACAACGGCAATACCAATATACGAGTATGAATATTAACCTCAACGGTGTTACTGTTCAAAAATGCCAAACAGAGATAGGAGAATATGTCATTGATTTTTATCCCGTTGACCATAAACGACAGACAGTGAAACAAGAAATACCTGACAGATATAGTGTTGTTCACACAGAATACGCAGATGGTGATGAAATGGTAATCTGGTATCTTAAACCAACCAACAAAACAGTATAAACCTTCGCACATCTAAAACAGAGTATGGATATAGCAAATGAAAAACAATCATTTTTCTCAGGTTGGGTTGAATTTCAGACAGAAAAAGAAGTCATAGATGAATTTTATAATACAATTCAGACAAACGATTATGAAGTGTTTTGGGATGTTGGTGCATACAGAGGACTGTATACATTAATTGCATCTGAAACAATACCGTTCACATATGCTTTTGAGCCTGCACCAATACCAAGACAAAACTTACATGAAAATTGCTCCCACTTCGATATTACCAATTATAAAACAATAACAACACCATTATTTAACAAAACGGAACAACAAGAACTCACTATCGACACTACATCTGGGTCTCGAACATTCATTAAAGGAACTTCAACACTACCAGAAAGGGATACATCAAAAACAGTCACAAAACTTGTTAAAAGACCAGATGAACTGATTAAAACCACAACTATATCACCACCAGATATACTCAAAATTGACATTGAAGGAGCTGAATTTGAAGTCTTAAATGGGTTTGGAGACTACTTACAGAACATCTCAACTATTTTTGTTGAAATTCACCTCTCAAAAAAGAAAAATAATTCTGTCTCAGAATACCTTGAATCAAATGGATTCTCTATAACAACTCTGCTAACAAGAAAACAGTCTGACGAAGACTATCAAAAATTTATCAAAGCAGAAAATACAAACAGTAGTTAAGACTCAAATTCTAATTCTGCATCATTTTTAATTGGAATTGCTGAACGTCTATTTGACAACCTTCCATTTGGACGACGAGCCATTGTGATAATTCCATTTTCTTGGCCTTTTGAAAATTCAACGACAGAGCCATCACTTTCTTCAATTTCGACATTCACACTACCATCCTCTTGTGACACTTGTGTAACTTCTCCTTCAACAACTACAACTTCATCTTCCACAACACTCACAAAATCACCAGTACTTACAGAACTAATATCACTCATATACAATAATTACTTCTAAATTATTAAAAAACTTCTGAAATTTACTGGCGATAATATGAATGATATAACAATGGTGTATATTCACAAAACTTTTTCATCACATAATAGTGAGCTACCCACGCTTAAAAGCCGTGGGCATTCTGCTTCATCTCTGTAAATCAAAACTATTTAATAACAATACTACAAAATCTCACAGTATATGCAAGTCATCATTGTAACAAGAAAAAGCTATCCTAATGGAGACAGAATTGATGTAACCGATGAATATATCACGAATGGATATCAAAAACCAACTGAAAACAGACAAACATATGAATTTACAACACCGAATGGACGACAAATTTTCCATCTTAATGAAATTGTTGAAATGACAATTAAGGATGATGGTCTAGGCGACCCATCAGAAAAAATCATCAAACAACACCCACATTTGGACTGGACAGAATGGTATGAATGCACTTATGAAGGCAACAATATCAAAAACTTTCTTCAAAATAAAGTATAAATCAATACTCTTATAACATCAAAAACACACAATTAAATATGGATAAAACACAAGCTACAAAAATAATTCAAGATATCGACGGTCTCCGTTCAAAAAATATTGAAACTGATGCTGACACTGTTATCATCCAAGTTCAAGACTCTCAAGATGGACCACGGAACTTTCGTCCAAAAGTACTTGCATCACTCTTAGAAAATGATGCTGTATTTGATGCATGGGTTGAAAATAACAAGTTTTTCGTTCAAATGAACTAACAATTCAACCTACATTTTTTAACAATTTTTCTTCCCAAAACAATTATGCATACTTATATGAAACAGACTAAATATGAGTGATGAGAGTGATACAACTGAAAATTTATCAAAACAACTCCAACAATTTGAAACAGAAATACAAAACCAAATCAAAGAAACGAGAGAGCGAAGTAAAGCAAAAATTACAGAAAATCACACGGATATAGAAGAAATAAAAGAAGAACTCATACAATTGCAAGAAAAAATTGAAGTTCTAAAATCACAAGTAGATACTACTGAGATTGATGAATCAGAAATTAATTTAAACCCCCAAAATGAAACTGATATTTATACAACATTAGATGACCACCATAAAAAACTAAACACACTAGCACACCATATTAACAAGATAAACACAAAACTCTCCAAAAAACAAATCAAAATTGAAGAACTTCGAAAATTAACTAATATAAAAATTAAAGCTCTCAACCATTCGGTTTCAAGAATTTACTGCAAAGATTGCAATACACAACTCACTCTTTCTAAATTAGACTCAGTACACTGCCCACAATGTAAAGAAAAATTCACAACACTCTCTATCAAGAAACGATTCTTCCGTTCGAACATTGGATATATTTACACAGAAAACACAACACAAGAAATCCATTAACAAAATTCAATTTCCACAATATATATAATGTCTTTCTTCACCCCGTGTTACAATTTTCTCTTGAACAGGAGACACTTCTATTAAAACAACAGCATCATTATAATCACCACTAGAGCCTGGGGAAGCTCCCTCTGTATTTAATTCATATACAGCAACAATCTCATTTGAATCCAACTGCAAATGACCACTACTATTCATTCTCTCTCTAAGCATATCTTTTAACGACTGTTGCCATGATAATGATTGACCTAACGCAGGAACCCTATCTCCATCTCGTAATAACACTAAATTATTTTCACTTGGATTATTAGAATTTACCCAAAACCGATATTGTGAAATTCCACCTGACCCACGTCGTATATCATATGTGTTCCCATTTCGAGTAATATCTTCTCCTGTATCACTCCATGCGGACGGTTTATATGAACGCATATCGACAGAAACAGTCGAATTACTTGGGAGTGGTTTTGTCGTATAATCAACACCAGAAATATCTGGACTCCATATATCATCTTCATAAACACCACTTGGCGAACTTGTATCCAATGAATCCTCCACATCTCCATCAGTCCATGGAGTCAAATATTCTGTCGTTCCATTGTTATGCTCAATCACAACTCGCCCATGAATAGCATCACCATTAATATCACCGCCGCCTGATGCTGATGCTCCTGTCCCTAACACTGTAACATCAGCAGTAAACCTACTTTCACCAGCAGAACCAACAGTATTTCCACTAATCTGTGCTGTACCATTTCCTTCACCACGAACTGCAACTGATGTATCAGACAAAACAGCTGAAGAACCTTCATCAACAACAGTCACACCAACTTCATTCCTATTTGAACGACAAACATTACCTACATTACTAGTAATCTCATACACCAACTTGTCATTCACACCAAACTCTCCAGAACCACTAGAAATAAATGACTCAGAAGAATCCGCATTCCAAACTAACGAAATATCATCTCTTTCAACTACATCTCCTGCTGTATGTCGAACTTCCATATAATGATATGTCTTATTAGTCGAATTATTATATTCTGAATAAAATATAACTTCGGACGCAACTTTCGGCTTTGTTTCAGATGGACCCAAATCAACGAAAAAACCAACTAACACACCAACAATCATAATCATAATTAAAAATAAAAGTGCAGTTCCCACTAACGGACTAACTCCACGAAAAATCCCGTCTCTATTCATACTCTAATTACTGAATTTTCACACTTAATACTTAACTATACACAAAATAAAGAAAGCATTAAAAATAAAGGAAATTAAATATACTGTCTTATAAATAAGTTTAATTCATACCTCCATATCAGGTCGCACTGCAAAAAACTGAGTTTGCCCATGTTCACCTCCACCAGCTAACATATCTCGCTCATCTAACAACACAACCCACGACTCATCAAACGGAGTCTCACTCTTAAGAGTCTCTAACCGCTCTTTTTTAACTTCACTCATATGTACCAAACGAGCCTCTTCATCTTCAACTACATCTGCTGGAAAACACATTGGCCGCCAATCTTCAATATATCCAACACCAACAACTTCTTTCTCCTCAGAAACCCCATCAAATACATAAATCTGACAAAAACCACTTTTATAGTTCCGATTGTCAATCGAACGTGATATTTGACGCAAACTCCTCTCAACACCAGCCTTAACCCCATATTTCTCAACATCAACACTAGACGACAATTGCTCTATAGTCGAAAACGACGACAACTCAGAAAATACAACATCAGACATACAAAACACTTCACACTAAAACCATAAAACAATTTCGAACAAGCACACAATTATACAATATCAAACACTACTTGAACCATCTGATTCCAAAGATTTTGTAAACGATTCAATCTCATCATCTACCTCAGCTAACGAAGTCTCACACTCTAAATACTCCATCGTCACATCAATATCAACATCAATATCAACGCCAGTCAAATCATAATGCAAATCAACTTTCTCTAACACAGGGCGCACAGTCTCTTCCACTTGCTTTGTCACTTCAACTGCAGGACCTGGATACACCATCTCACCATCATACTCTTCACGCTTTTTGTCCCGCATTTCTCTAACCGATTTCCACGGAGCCAAAACTCCATACAACTCTGTCCAAAGAGATAACATTTTCACACTATGTGGAATCCTAGGTTCAACCACAATCTCACAATCTGTTTCATTCTCAATTTCATTATTTTCGTCCTCATACTTCCCACCAGATACTTCAACTCTCACTTTCCGACGATATGATGACCTCGCTCTCCCATATGTTGTCCGTCCGACTCCTTTCTCAATAGACACTATAATCTCAATTGTTGTTGGACCATACTCAAATGACCGAACAGCAAGTATCTGCTCTAACGAATCTTTCATACTATAGATACAACACAGCATATAACCTAAAAGTTACTATTTCACCCTCAAAAAACATACACTTAAATACCAGAAATATACCACACAAACTACTATCATACATCCACACATATACTATACTATGACAAAAGAAATAACACTCCCAGCAATGATTAGCAAAACAGAAATAAACCTATTTAAAACAATCCACACAAAAATAACTCAACACAAACCAAACCCACAAACCTACAAAACTAAATCGCAGTATTAAAGTAAAAACAACCATTAGAAATAGTATGGAAACTAAATCCGCCAACACTACTAACACAACTAAATCTTCTCCCACTCAAAATAAAATTCGGTATCCCACACAATCTTACGACAGGGAAGAGTTTTATAAATCTCTCGAAAACGTGCGATATATACTCAAAGTAAATCTCACAAATGGACAACAAGCAGAAGATATACCAATCGGTATTGAAACGCTCATTGAGTTCCTCGGAGATGTGGAACACATCATCAACACGCACACAAATATTAGCGTTAACTTCCGAAATCACACACATTGGACAGCGAAATTAAACACAGGTGACAATACACACTTGAATAAAATTGATTGGAAACAACTTGAACAAGACATAGAAACGCTTGCAGAAAATTACGGAATAGCTCTCCGAAAAAGCACTAGCATGTCGGGTCGTGGACACTCTTCAACAGGAATGCGACTTGTCAGCGTTACATATTCTTTTGGAACAAAGAAAGATGATTCAGACCTAATTAACTGCGAAAATAACCCACTCTCAAAAGTCAACTGGGTTGGTGGTGAACTTGGCAATAAACAAACACTCAACGAAAGCACAATCACAATAAAGCATATAGAAAGTCACACTCCGACATTTAGAACAAAAGTTAAAGAATGGTTCACAGGAATCATACGCTAAAATACAAACACAAATCTTTTATATCAAATTAATAAAGTAACAGTATGGTTCTTAAAGTTGGGGATAAAATAGAGGATTTCACACTAATGGGTGTTGAAAATGAACAAATGAACAAATATACATTATCAGAAACAGCTGCACAAAAACCAGTCTTGTTACTGTTTTATGTATATGACTTCAGCCCAGTTTGCACAACACAAGCCTGTGAGATAAACGACTCAGAATTCCTTACATTAAATGATGATATAAAAGTATTCGGACTTTCTGGCGACGGACTATACTCACACAAAGAATTTAGCAAACAAAATAATATCACTTATCCACTCCTTACAGATGAAGAGAAAAAAGCATACGAAATCTGTGATTTACTAGATGAAAACAATGAACGCCAACGAGGAATGGTTCTCATTGATACAAACTTAACCGTCCAGTACAGCTGGGTTGCTGAAGATAATTGGGATGCATGGGATGCTAAAATACTCTCAGAAATTATTGAAACTGCAAAGACTCTATAACTATACAAATCTCCATATAAACTAATATAATCCAACAACTTATTAATACACAATTTAAATAATAAGACTATGGACATAATTAAAACAATCACAGATGCAATTAAGAAAGAAGGACATGTAACAAAACTTGCAGACACTTTTGAAGAACACAATATAGACCTCCCCACAGCAATCCAAATACACTATGCAGGCATAAATGGAATTGACGAAGACCGAATGGTCATCCGAAAACAAAACAACGAGCATACGGGCGATGTGATACTCCGAGTTGAATACAACGGAGTCCATGATGAATGGGTTCTCTCAAAACCAAACACAACAAAACAAATTGCCGTCATTGATGGACAAAACAACTACATCCAAATCGCTAACAAAATCCAAGACTATATGCAAAACAATTTCTAAACTTTTATACAATAAGACAAGTATTATTTTACTATGGTTCATCCAGACTGTTATTACGAAGAGCTAGGCGAACTGTTTAACCCAAACTTAATCCAAGATACACTTGACCAAGGCGTAAGCGTAACCGCAAAACAAGAAGCAATCCTCAAATTCATCATCGATAACCCAGACGAACAATTCATTAGTCTCTTGAATACATTCAGCACCAAAGACACTATCGTTGTTAGAATGGCGAAAGACTTTGGAGCAACAAGCGACGAATATGATAAATACGACCGTCTCCAAACCCAACTCAGAGAATTCGAATCCTAACCATTCTAAAAAATAATCTAAATCACAAATAAAAACAATACAGTAAGTTATAAACCACCAAGACTCAATATAAAAATATGACACAGACAGTTAGTATTGAAAGAGCTGCTACTCACGAAGAAGTCCTTAAACACCTCAAAGAAGAAGGTTTTTACACAGATTGGGTTAATGAACACACCAAATCAGATGTTGATGACCTTGATACAATTATGAAAGAAGACGAAGTTCCACGCACAGAAATTCTAGAATGGCTTGAAGTCGAAGGGCAATGCACTGATGGCGCATTTGAAGACCCACGCTCAGAATATGACTTCACTAGACTCCTTGTTGAAGACCCAGAACTTCCAGGACGAATGCTATACTACATGAAATCTGTCTGTGGTCTTGAATACTCTTATGAAGATTTAATCAATGATATTCAAATCCTTGCAGATATGCCGTATTATAATGCCCCATTCAGCCAAAGAATTGCAAAAAACAACCCACCAAAAAAGAAGTAATAATACATCTAATCAAAAACAAGATTAAACTGCAGGGCTAAAAAACCCGCTGAAACACTAACACATGAGATACAGTATCACTAATACTCAAAGCCACTAGGTGTATAATCACTCATCACAATTTCAAATCCTTCTGACTCTAAATACTCACACGCCTCACGCAATCCTTCTTCATCAACACGCCCAGAACTAGTTGGCGTTAATCCACTTCCACTAAGTAAGCCTTTACTAGCTTCTTTGAAATAATATTCATTTCCATTATCTAACTCCACAACTGTAAACTCTGTTGAACCACTACCAACACCTTGCCGACTTGTTTTGTTATAATGCTCCATAATCATTTATGTATTTTTAATGATTAAAAAATTAATCCTTCAGCGTCCCATCAGTTCCTTCTGCAAATCTCGCAATTCACACACACAGTCATTATCTGTATTCAACTCATATCGAGCTTCCTCAACAGCAACAACAAACCCAACTTCCTCAAACTGAAGGAGAACATCTTGAATAAAATATTCGCCAAAATCTGTCAAATCATCCAAATCTTCAGCTGTGATTGGCATATAATGACGCCGTAAAAGCGCATCAAAAAGAACAACTCGCTTTGAAGAATCAATAACTTCACTTCCACAATGAGACTCATCTAACCCATCTCCTTCAATTGCAAATTGCTGTACAAAACTTGAACTCTTTGAATATTCACTTAACTCCATATGTGCAATATGTCTTCTAAAGCATAAAAATATACCGATAAAATCAAATTAAAATGGGTACAATTCTTGTGGAACATCACTAATTTTTTCACTTCTAAATTACAATTGAACAGTTAATTCCCCATTGGTTCTACCTGCTCTACAGTCTGTGTCTCAAATGTTTTAATCAACGATTCTTTTGAAACCCAATTAGGGTCCATTCGCTCAGATGCTGAGAACGGAGTTCGATATGCATGAGTGTATACTTCTATAATCTGACGCTGGCTGTTCTCCATCCCCAACACTTCAGGACGCAAAAACTTAGCTTCACCAATAGTCACAAGCCGTTGTTCATTAATAACATATGTATCACACAGACGATATGAACTTACTTCTTCAACAGGAATGAACAAATCTTCACTAGCCATATATCCAGGGAGTGAAAAATCACGCTCAATTAGTTCAACAACAGATACTTGGTTTGCATCGAATGCAGTCATTTTTCCATTAAAATCACCTGAAACAAGGTCAATCTCAAATGACCCCCATGGGCTTAACAGAACACCAAGTGAATCTCCATTACGCTCACACTCATATAAATCGCCCGTAACCGTACAAGACTCAACTATTGTCATACAAATATATACCACCTCAACAAATAAAATATTTATGAAACGCTCTCACAACACCACTCACACAAACCAGAGAATAACTAATTTATTTAATAAAAAGTAATAACCCTTCTACTCGTAAAGGAAAAATATGTCTTACAGTCAAACAACAGCAACAGAACGACCTGCAGGCGTTACTGCAGTCGTATTTATTAATGCATTTTTCACAATACTTGGCTATTTCGGCTCAATACTTGGACTTGTATTTGGTATAGGATTTCTTCCAACAGAGTCAGGCGGAACAATAATCCTTGTCGTTGCGTTCCTGTTAATTTCAGTATTTGTTGCACTTTATTTAGTATTGCTGTATGGAGTTTTTCGATTAAATAAAACAGCATATATTATATTTATGGTATTCACGGGAATCGCACTAATCCTAAACTTCGTAAGCCTAAATATAATTGGTATTATTGTTCAAGGAGCAACATTTATCTATCTCGCAATAGTCTGGGAATCTTTCTAAGTCTTCATATACTTCAGCTGCAACAACGCCACATCACCCTAGTAATATTCACCAAATCACTTGACTCAACAACTCTTCAAAAACAGTCTCAAACATTTGAGAGACAGAAACTGAAGGCATACTTTCACACTCAATCTTGATATTGAGCTAATTCAGTACAATCAAAACTTGCAAGATACAGTTCCTCATTTCGTTCTAACTCCATTGTCTCAATATCAACCATCTCCTGACGGTCCCACGTGTGGCTTTCGATAAATTCAACTGCATCCGACCCAGTATACTCTTCACTTGGATTTGCATCAGCATAGACGAACTGTAGTGGACATTCAACTTCAATAACTCGCCCATCACTCTCAATTCGTTCAAAATATTCTTCGTCATTAGACTGACCTTTGTACTCTTCCACATACTCAACAACACTCACTAATACACTAATTGCATCACCAATAAATTCAATTTCATCTTCTAAGACTTCAGTATCTGTTTGAACCATATCAATATAGTCTCACCCAATACTTATACAAGTTTTTCTTTTCACTGACTCACACCAATTTCACCAGCAACAATCGGAATATTTACCCAATAACTCATTTGACTGTTTCGACCCAAATCTAACTCTCCAAAACTAATCGACTCTGCTTCAACAAGAGTCTCCCATTCTGTTGAAAGCGTGGAATCAATAAAGTCTTTCATAACTTCTTCACCCCGCTCACGAACAGCACTTGGTGGAAGTGTATTCCCATCACCATCAGTTTCATCCGACACCATATTCAACCGATAAAACACTTCATACTTATCCTGTGACAGCATTTCTTTCTTCTCATCAGCATTATCTGCAACAACAGAAACATAATCCTCAACTGATTCAGGTCCATCATAATACCGATGCGGATTAGCTGTCAATAAATCACCTCGAACAGATTGCAAGAAATTAATATCCATATCATCATACAAATACTCTACTGTCTCTAAATCATCAATAGATAACGATGGGTCTATTTTAGATAGCTCATCAACAATAAGTTCTCGAAGTTTTACCTCTAAAGACTGTGGCACTTCCTCTTTTTCAACACCCAAAAACACACGAGCATCAGCAGTCTCCTGCGTGTAGAACGGCCATTCATCATACACATCCTCAGAAGCCGCAGTTTCAGCAATATGAATTGAATTAATTTCAGCCTCACCAACAGAAACGTTCTCCCGAACAAAACTGAACACTTCACTAATAAACTCAAACATTTCACTTCCACTTGAAACTTGAACCCGTTCTTCAGGCGGGAGAATTCGCCCTTCATCTTCGTCGTCTTCATCAAATTCCTCAGGAAATTGCCCACTAATATCAAACACATCTTCATCACCATACTCACTATGCCACCCAACATCAACATACTCAGGCATAGAATCAAACTCTTCATTTTCAACCCGCAAGAATTCTCTTGCTTCCTCTAAAATATCCATACGTGTAATAGATACATACAGCTTAATAAATTATTCCATTTTGTCCAACAATAGAAGGAAGAAACTATCATTTCAAATAAAATCGAAAAACTAATCACACAATCAAATAAATAGATTACTATGGAAATTAATCTTCATGGAGTAACTGTTCAAAATTGTCAAACAGAATATGGGGATTTTGTAATTGATTTTTACCCATCTGACCACAAACGATATAAAGTCAAACAACACATTCCAGACCACTATACTATTGTTCATACTGAACACGCTGAAGAAGGAGAACTTGTTATATGGTTTATTGAATTCAAACATAATAAATAATAACATTTCAATTAGTCTATAGATTGCTCAACACCTAGTAGACCTTGTTCTAAAGTCCTATCCGCCAAAAACTCACTCATATCGAGACTCTTCAACAGCAACAAAAGCCATCAATATCATATGTAAACAACACATATACAATAATTTAACTCTAACCCACCAGAAGTATCGCTACTGTATATAACTACTCACAATGAGTCTAATATTTTTTCACCATTTGAAACAATTAATGTTGCTAACTCTGTTCGTGAAAGTTTATTCTCTTTTGTCTTCGGTGGAACAGATTGTATTGACACAGCATAATCTCCAACAACTGTAATTGTTGTTGTAATTTTTTTACGTTCACTCATCTCATTTTTTGTTAATGATTGTAACCGTGCTACACCAAATCTAAAATCATCTTCGTCCACAGGGATAGCAGAACATAAATGCCCAAATCTCTCATTCCATTTTGCAACAAGTGTATTGTATTGAGACACCACCTCTTGCATACAAGTAGATATGAAAAACAAAACTAAAAAACTTCCTATAAAATAAACAAAGTATGTATATGTGTTTAATCATAAACAGGAAACTATACAGATGATAGTGTTCTTTAAAATATGAATGAGTCCCAACATATGAATAATTCAAGTAAACGTGGAAAAACAAGCGAAATGGTAATAACAAAGTATACATATAATAACTAATATGTATCTAAGCGACCCGATTGTGACGCTTGTATATGAAAATGAAAATAAATATATTGCAAGTCTTGAATTTAACACTCGAAAGATTAGAGTGTTTTGGGAAGACGATAATGGATATTCCTGTTTTTCAGTATTTGATGCAACAGAAAATGGCAATTGGCAAACAACTGAAGAAATTATTGAACAAACAAATGACTTAATTGTTGCACATCGATTAGAACAGGAAGATTCACTTATCGAAACGCTTTCTCATCCAACAACAACATATCCACCTGAAGAGTGATTAAATAACTTTTGAACAATTCTTAAAATCCTAGAGTGCGTTTAAAAAATGGTAGTTCTTTCCAGTTAGGGACTCCCGATGGGACTTCAGCATCATAATGGTGACTTCCATCTGTAACCCACATATGGTATGGTTCTGACTTAAACCCGTCTTCATGTTCAACAAACTCTACTGGTAAATCGCCTGTTTCCATTCGAACAACTGGCTTGCCAGAGAAATCATTTTGTAAAAAGAGTTGATTAATAAATTCCATACATTCACCATTATTAATTGTTTTTGGATTAGTATCCCATTCTTCTCGCAAATCTAAAATAGCTTCTTCAATACAGTCTGAGCAATTTGTCATACCCTATATACTCATTTTAACACTAAAAATATACCTATCAGTGAATTACCTCGGGGTCAAGCCCCGTCACACAGCTGTCCCACTCAGCCACCCACCGTTTATAGAATTCTCTTAGTAATCAATACTATTCTACTCTGTTCGCACGTCTATAGCTTGCTCAACACCTAGTAGACCTTGTTCTAAAGTTCTATCTGCCCACCAACTTAACCCATCTAAAAACCAATACTCATTATCTAACTCACGAAGTCGAGAATCCCGCTCTATCCCCAATTCAACTGCCTCCTGAATCAATACTCTATCATCAGGTACTAGATACGGAATATACTCCAAATATCTCAACTCATATTTTGAAAAGTTATACTTAGATACAATCTGCTCTAATCCCACACTTTCGCCAGCCAAAAATGCATCAATAACAGATTCAGGATAGCCAAGCATCTGCCCTAACTTTCTATCCATCTCATCATACTTGTCCTCAGATTTCATTAACCCATGAAACCACTCATCACCCTCAACATCATTATACACTGTCATATCAAAAAATAACTTATTCACACCCTCATCATCATACTTATTCTCAATTTTACAATCAAAACGCAACGGAAGTGAATACAATAAATCAACAAATGGATAGTTATCTAATAAAAAATCATCACTAACAACTGAAAAACAAAAATCACACGCTGGACGCTCCCCATCTAATACCAAAAATAGCCAACTAACAGACGCTCCAAAATACACAACATCATCCAATGCAAATGACTTCGTAGGATAATACTCATTTGACGCAATCTTCTGCAACTCAGACTTCTCAAACGTAGAAAGAGAATCCCAATTAACAGACATACTACTCTCTACAACTAAAAAATACAAAAACTTTCGCCCACTCAAAAACTACTTTAAGTATCTTATCAGTTCTCTCCAAAGAGCCTTTTGTCCACGAAAATCCATATACTAATATAACAGCACTTTCTTCTAACATTTTCTAAAAAATAAAACAGAGACACTCGTTTTTCAGAATGAACTCTCTTTCAGCACAACGACAGCTTTTGTCCCTCGAACTGCATACTCTGCAATAAAATCAGGCGCACCTTCTAAAATATCTACACCATCACCACCTAACTCTTCATTCTTCTCATCTGCTTTCTCACTTGCATAAGTTGTGGCCTCACCTAAATCGTCAAACCCTTCACTATCTGAAACCTCATCTCTATTATCAATATCATCATATACATTTACAACAAATGACATACACTACACTTTTCTCTAAAACCTTAATAAAATTCCCCTTCCCACTACGCAAACTTCGACTCACCAACACCAACATCAGCATCAAATACTTCAGCATCTTCAATCTCAGCAAACCCTTCTTCAAAAACAGGAATCTCATACGCATCACCATGAACTTCAATTACAAAAATAACTCCCTTAATATCACTATCACTTTTTCTCTCAATAATCTCTGCAGAAAATCCGTCTCCATAACTAGAGTTTACCACATGTTCTTCAACTTGCTCACTCGCTTCAGCTGACTCCAAACGAACTTCGTACACACACTTATCTTGCGTCATACACACTAGTAAAACCTTCACACCCATAAAACCTACTAATCCTCTTCAAGAGCCAATACAGCTTGATGATACCCTTCAATACGATTATGTGAAGTAGAATCGACAACCCAAGATTCCGTATACTGTAAAACAAATTGTTCCACTTCCTTTTCAAATGCCTCAAAGTCTTCAAGACACCACATTCCAGCAGCAAACGAGTCAGTTACAACAACCTTATCACCAGATTCTTCCACTACAACATTCTTTAACTCATCTTCCAAAACACTAGCTAAAATACTTGGTTCAACACACATACTACTCACAAAACACTAACATAACTTAAAAACTACTAAATAAGAATCAGAAGAATAAAAAACTTACAATACAAATTAGTTTTTATGGATGACTTGTTCACAACCGATGAACTCTCACAAACAGAGAAAGAAAACATTCTCAAAGACATACGCCCACAAATTGAATCCTTAAATCTTGAGCAAGAAGCAAAAACTTGTGGTAAGTGTAAAAATACCATCCGACTGTCAGATAGAAATGCAACAGCATTCATTGCATTAGGAACGTTTACAGGGTGGAAGGGCGCACCAAGCTCTGAAATAGACAAATTATACTGCTCAAAACATAAACCAAACCCAAACACATTACTTCAAAAAGCAGATGAACAATTCACAATCAGAAACAAAATAGTTGTCGCTACAGTCACCGAAGAAAATAATACCGTAACAATAGAATCTATCGCCTACGCTGACTCAAATCCACTCTAAGTTTCCTGTTTCTTTTCTTTTCCTTTCGTTCCAAGCCTAAATTGCCACTCAGCTGTTGTTCCAACATACCCCATATCAACCAAATGACTCAGTGAACGTCGAATAATCTCTTTATCAACACCAACTTCACCACTCAATTCAGAAACCGATATTGCTCCATCTTCAGGCATAGCTTCAAAAATTCCAACTTCAACTTCACCAATAACTCGGTTAACACTCGCCTCACAATCAGGACAAACAATCACACCACCGCCACTAGAATATGATACTTTGCAATCGTCACTCCACACTTCTTGCTCACAATTCGTACACTCAAACACCATATATAATACATACAAATCAACCTACAAAAAACCAACTATTTTAAACAAACTATTCAGAAACCACGTTCACTTGCTTTTGCTTGGGGTCAGACATACCAGCAACCATATACGCAACATGCCACGCAATCAAAGAAATCAAAAACCCAAACACTGTTGCAATCCCGTTCAATCCTACTGCAAAATACCCAACAACACTCAACAACATTGGCACAGACAACATAAATTGCTGCAACGGACTCATGAACAAACGACCATCTCGCTCATCAATATTATACCACTTCGACCCAGCACATGAATATGTACTCTCTAACTGACCTGAATTCTCACCAAACAATAGAACCCACCCTCGATTCTCTGTATATGTCACAGGAACCGAATGATACGCAACATCTGTCATATCTGACACCGTACTATGCAAATTATCAATAAATAAATCAAAATCTCCATTCTCATACTCTAATTCTGAAAATCCGATTTTCCCAACAGTATAATCTGGCAAACTCACTTTAAAAACTGCAAAACCATCGTCAGGATTCGGTTCAACACCAATAATCCTCCCAACACCAGCTTCACCAAGATACGCTTCCTTTGATTGCTCTTCAGCTTTTGAAACAGTCAGCCGCTCTTCCAATTCAGTTAACCCCTCAACCATAGATTCCTGCGTACTCATACACCAAACAACACACTCTATAAAAATAAAACCACCGATTCAACCCACTAAAAACATAGTTGAGACAACAAAATCAAACAAATACAATATCTAAAAAACTAGAAATCACAAGTATGGCAAGATAAATTCAACACCAAAAAATTATAAACCTAAATCTGCAAACATATCAGTATGCAATGCGATAATTGTAATTCAGAAATGCACATTATGGATGAAGATGAATTCCGAACAAAATACAAATGCGACAACTGCGGATACAAATACAACGAAAAGAATTAACAAAAACAATCACATTTTTCAATTAATCCACGCCTCAACTATTCTTAATTCCTATATTTAATTCAGAATAGTATCCATAAAATCAATCTCTTCTTCGTATTCTTCTTCAATCTGTTCCATCTGTGGCACATCATCAGGGTCCCACCGATGCCCCGTCTTCACAGCATTTACCATAAATGCATGACCAAATGCTTCTAACACCGAATGCTCCTCCTTAATATGCCGAACAATCTCTACTTCATCTTCATCAGAATGCGTACAACCAACCACAGTACACGTTTTATCACTCATACTCCAAAATACTGTCCGCAACCCATATTAATCTTTTCAAAAACTCTACTTTAAAACACTCTATACAACAACATCTAAAAACCAAACCACTACCTTTTTTACCACTCAAAGACAATAATAAACTATGACAACAGCAGAAATACTTCAAACACTAGAAAATTCAGATATCGATTGTGGTGGATATGTCTCACTCTCCGTTTCAGAAGACGACGCTGACCAAGCTATCAATATTATCGAAGAAAACGGCGGCGAAGTAATCGACGCAAACCCCCACGAAGCAGGCGCTACAATCACATTCGAACTATAACAAAAAATATTTTCAACTATCAACCCATCGAGAAACCAACTCTTTTTCCATCTCACTCTCTTCAATTACATCAACTCCACCAATACCCTCAAATAACCGCTCAAATAAGTCATAATACTCAATAGCATCGGCAACCCACTCAATCTTCACATCTTCAATAACCCACTCTGCAACATCACTTACATCAGCAGATTTATCAACATACTCATCAACAGAATCAGCATTATGCAAATCTTCATACATTTCTACACCAGCTTCAGACTCACGCAAAATAAACTCCAACTCTTCTTTCGAATGTTTCCGTACTAACTCACCAACACCACTAACCCACTCAAATGCAGGATTATAGACAACTCCAATAGAATTATCAACACGTACAGGATACAACAATGAACAATTAACAAAATACATCACATCCCGATATAAAATTTCATCATTCACGTCCGAGGCTTCAACCAACTCATCTAACAACACAGGCTCATTCGAACACCATACTGTCCACAACACATCAGCACCTACTCCTGACACGGACTCATAAAATTCATGAAACTCTGACATTATCACTCACCATATTCTTCTTCCAAATACGCAACAATATCTCCACTCTCATTCATCCACTCCAATCCATCTTTATTCGGGTCCTCAATCACAGGCACTTGTGTCGGACCCCCAGTAACCTCACGAACCTGCGGCCTATCACCACTCACCATTACACTCTCATACTCTACCCCAAGTTCATCTAACTTCGAAATAACTTTCTGACAAAACGGACACCCACTCAACTCATACAATACAATTGGTTCCATACATACTCATACACATTTCATTTATTATAAACCTACTGCAAAAATGCAACCAACACGCATCACCAATAAAATTCAATACTTCCATCTAAACCAATTACATCATTAAAAACCAATCCGAAATTATATTGTGAACCATTCACCTCACATCTTATACTTCACTCACACCAAACAAGTCAGTCACAGGCTCAATAACAGTATTCTTCTTTTTATCCCCATGGTTAACAATAATAACCATATGTTCGCCATCACTCTGCCCAACACAATCTACATCTTCAACATCATCAAGCGTCTTTGTCTTATTACCATTCAACGGAGTTCGGTATTTAATTTCTTTTCGAGTCCCCATACTATATAATTACAACCTGTGACTAAAAAATCACTCCTCCTCAGAACCTTCATACGCATCATCCAACATATCAGAAACATCAACACTATAATACCCTAACGATAACTCTAAAATCAACCCACACTCAGGACATACACTAACAAATGCTTCCCTAGCCCAATCAAGCGAATCAGCACCATCTTCATTAATATCCCATACAATCGGAAGCCACTCACCATCGCCATCACACCCATCACAATCTACTATCACACTTGGTTTCTTATCCATACAACTTGTTTTGATATTGACTCAACAAAAATCTTTCTAATATTCAATCACTCTAAAATATATTTCTACCACATTCGGAGTCAACACAATACGACTTATCTTCAAGTATCAAGAATTAATTTACTCTAATCCATATTTAAAATTCAATATCCTCATATGAACTACCAGGTATTGTTGAAGAAATACCTGTTTCCATAGACCAAAATTGCTCTTTAGAAACACCCCAATCTGGGTGTTTGATAACATCAGTCGGCTCATCCACGCTTCGATAATGTCCTTTACTTTTAAAACTACAGCCAAAGAAAGAACCATTATACCTCCGTACATACTTTTCAATCGAATGTCTAGAACGAACATTTGATAGCGCACATCCAACAAAAATAAACGATGCATCCAATAAAGAAAAAGCAATATGCAGAAATGCATCTGCTCGCTCTTGAGAGAACCCGTTACCCCAATACTCTCTTTGCAACCAAAGACCAAACTCAAAACTATCTAACTCATCACTAGGATTCAAATAACTCACACCAATCAACTCCCCATTATGAATTACCCCATACTCAAACTTCTCACTCTGAATCCAATTCTGTTTTTGACTTTTCACATACTCTCTCGTATCGTCTGGTAAAATATGTCTGTCGTCTCCATGATGATAAAATACCTCATCAGATGTTTGTCGAAAAAGTCGTAATACAGAATTAAAATCGATTTGATATATTGGTCTGAAAGAAATAGAATCAGTTTCAATATATTCAGGCGCAATTGAGTCAACTGTCGATGTGTTTTCAACTAGTAAATCATCAATAACAGCATTTCGATGCAATTTAATATCCATATTTCACAATAACAAATACTATTATTTAAATAATATGTGAAACAAAAACAACACCCTACTTCAACACGATAAAAGTTATATGCAACATCAATATTATCTAAAATACATTTAATGATTTCATTAACAGTTCTGTTTGGCTTATTTGCTGCGCTCTCAAAGACAGGTAAATCTGTCGTCGTAAAAACCGCAGCACAAGCAACAAATGAATATTTAACAACTGCTACTATGCGTATTATCACAACAATAATTCTCTTACCATTAGCTGTTTACTTTGGTGGTCCAAATTATATCGATTTCAATACTCAATTCTGGATTGCAGTAACAGCAAACACCATCTTACTAGGCACAATCGGAATCCTAATCACAAAAGCATATAAATTATCAGATGTATCACTAATATCTCCACTTCTAGGATTTACACCAATCGTCACAATACTTCCAACAGTACTCCTTGTTGATGATGAATTTACAACACTTGGAATTATCGGTGTATTATTAACAAGTATCGGAGGATTCATCGCTCTTTCAGACGGAAACTTTCAAAAATCCCAATTTAAAAATGCAATTAATGATAAAGGAGTATATTTAATTGGAATCGTTCTTCTTATAGTTGGTTTTATCCCACCGTTCGATAAAATTGGCGTACAACAAACCTCTCCAATCGTTTGGCCTACAGTAATTAATCTCACTAGTGGCATATTTGTTCTCATAGCTCTCTCTTACTTCCAAGGATACAACAAAGGAACATTAAAGAAAAACTGGAAAGTGTTACTATTAGTAAGCATCTTTCACGCTGGAATCTGGTATGGCCAAGCAGCAGCATATGAACTTGCAAACCCTGCATATGTAGTTTCAATAAAACGAGTCAGCATCATCTTTACCGTATTAATTGGCAACCAAATATATAATGAAGAAAATCTCAAATGGCGTCTCATAGGCTCTTCCCTCATTGTAATTGGAGTCCTACTATTAACAACCGCACTCTAACACCAAACACAATACAAATAGTATAATAATTAATAACAGTTGAACAAAAATACAATCATATGAGAAAAATAGCAACAAATCATTGGTCGGATATCACTTGTTCAAACTGCGGTGCAATCAAAGAAGAAATCCAAACAACAGACTCTTACTCTGAAGGAAACGCAAACAAAGGAGATAAACATATGGACTTTTTAGAATGCTCAAATTGCGGCAAACAAGGCGTTATGACATTCACACCACCAACAAACTGGTATAAACTCAAAGGCCCACTGTTTGGAGAAGACGAAAACATCTCTGAATTAGAAACAAAAGCTAAACAATTGTGAAAACACGCTCACAAACATTCTTCTATAAAACCAACTCTTCCGCTTCTAAATAACGACCAATTCCACTAAATACAGTATGCGGTGTGAAATAAAACACACTCTCCTGATATGTTGAGTTCTCAACAATCTCACGAAGCGAATATAGAGTCTGCTTTTCTTCATCAGACAACTCACTAGAATTATCCCGAGCAATCTCCGACAAACTCCGCTCTGCTTCTATCGTAGCCTCAATCTCAAGAAGCATAAATTCAGTATCATCATAGTTAGTCACTTTAGTTGATGTTTCTCCCTCAACACCAATCGCTTCAACAGCACTATTAAAATCTCGATTCGAACTAGCCTCTCTAATCCGAACCAATGCATCTAGATACTCTTCTGAAATATACCCATGTAGCAACTGTGAACGACCAGACACACGATACACAAATTGTCGAATGTATTCTAATGCAGCCTGTGCCTCATCATCAGGTACAGTTAAATGAGAACTCTCTAACCCATCCGCCAAATGCATCGAGAAATACTCATTCTCAAATTCTCTCATATAACCAACTAAAACCTACAAACCAATAAAACCTTCTAAAACACATCACTAACTCGATTAACATGAACCTCAGAATACTCTCCTGAATCCAATGCTTCTACCCGACCCTGTAACGCAGAACCATATGTATCAAACTCTTGTTCAGAAATGCGATTCCCATCACCATCACTTAACACAAACCATTCCGAACTAGAATCTTCAGGAACAAACTCAATTACTTTACCGCCTTCAATATCCATATACAATACTACGAAAGAAGGATACTTAATCTTAACGAAGATTATTTACAGCCACTCGTTTTCAATAAATTCAACAGCTGACTTTTTAGTGTCAAAAGCTTCTTGTGCAAATTGACACTCAACAAATGTCTTTTCAAAGGCACTTTCTGGTGCAGTCGGTGAAAAATTAACTTTTGGAACAACACTTGTTCGAACCCACTTATACGCATACCATTTTGAAGCAGAGAAACCAAACTGTTTCGACAACGCACCATACTCTTCATCATTCGCAACCTTCCCCTGCACAACCCGATATTCAGTCACACGACTAGTGTTCTTTGAATCATCTTCGAAAGAATCAGAGTCCACACGATAATGACCATTATCAATCCGTTCACTCATATATACCAACAAGGAAGGCATCAAAGAACATAAAGACACCGATAACTCTGCAAAAACAACTTTTATTTATCAATCATCCATAACCTCAACAGCTTTCTCTAAAGCTTCCTCTGAGTTAGAAACCGAAACATCTGTTTTATGAACAGTTGTTTTAGATGACTTTTCTTGTGTTGAAAGTACAGGTTTAGAAACATTGTCATCCGAAACTAATTGTTTTAACTTATCAATAACTGTTTTTCCTTTAACAGGATTCTCAATCTTATACACAATACCATTTCCATACTTTGTCATATCATGAACATAAACTGCAATAATCACATCATACTCTCCGCCAACTGGTGTTCCCCAAGCATGATAAAACTCACCATGTAAATCACTACTAATAAACTCACCTTCTAAAGACTCCCAATCATCTGGCAAATCAGTCATAACTCAACATATATCACTTAATGTCAAAAAATTTTCCAACCAAAAGAACTACTGTATCAATCTGACTGCAACTGCTCAATACTTTCTAACTCTTCATCTGTTACAAAAAATGACGCTTCATCACCACAATCTGTCCGAATCGTAACATACCAATCACCATCATAATGACTTTCTTCTTTAATTATATCCATACTCTACATTCACAACACAAAACTAAAACTCTTTCTTTTCAAAAGAAGCAATCACCAGACTTATAGTACTGACCCACCGAATATAACATATGAGCATCAGAGAAATAATTAACACAACACATTCGCTTTCAGTTGGAGATAGAGTAGAATTCACAGATACAGAAAATGTTGAACATAATGGAGAAATCGTTGAAATCCAACCAAAACACCAACATGAAGAACCACACAAAGATTGGCTTGTTAAAAGCAAACTAGATGATGTTCCAGACAGTGTTCTTGAACTCTGGTTTGACCCAGAAGGTGGACCGATTCACGTCAAAGTCTCTTTCGAATTCAAAGACAGCCGAGAGGTAACACATATTGAAAAAACAGAATAAAACACTCTTTATTTTTCACTTTGCGTACAGTCAATCGTACAGTCAACCCAAAACTGTATAACAAAAATTAATACTCTCTTGAAACCCACCCAGACGGACCACTCGGGAATGCACCACTCTCTTCTTTAACCTGTACATCACCATTCCCATCAATCGCCCGAACAACCACCGTATAGCTTTCTTCTGGCGGTTCAAAAGTATACTTCCATTGTCGCCATGCATCAATACTCGGCTCTAATGGCTCTGTCAACTCAGCATCATCCCATGTCTCACCACCATCAACTGAAACCTCAACAGTCTCAATACCACGAACACCAGCATATGCATGCCCACCTAACTCTCTACGACCATCAGATAACATATTTTCAGCATGCAATTTCGCAACAGTCTTTACAGGCCCAGTCCCATGCCACCCACGCTCTTCCCAATATCCCTCCATCTCAGAATCTAACAACTCAATCTCACTAACCCACTTCACACTAATCTCACCCCAATGACCAGGCACTAACAACCGAACAGGCGCACCATGACCACGAGGCAAATCCTGTCCATTCATACGATACGCTAAAATAGCATCCTCTAATGCAGACAGTGGAAACTCTTCATAATACCCATCTTCAGCACGAAGCATCACACACTCACACTCAGACTTATTCCCAGCTTCCTCAACAATAGACATAACAGGCGTTCCAGTCCAAACCGCAGTATCCATCTTCTCACCATTTAACGACTCACCAACACACCGTAATGTCTCAAAACGCTGTACTGTATCCATACTCTCAACAGCATCAAAACTAATCGATACATCATCTCCAACAGAACCAGTCACATCTAATGACCACTCATCCTTCGATACATCAGGATTAATGCTATTTATATCCACTTCATAAAAATTACCACTCACAAGCGCATCCATACCAGAAACATCAAATGACTTTTCTTCAGCTTGCTCTAACAACGCTTCTGTTTCAGAATCCACATCACCTGACGGAACAGATGATTGGTTAAACACACCCCACAAACCAACAGAAGAAGCTCCAACTGCACCCAACCCTGCAACAATAATCTCCCGCCGAGTATCTGACACTTCAACAACAGACGGAGACGAACTAGACGACCCAAAAAATCCACTCAAACGAATACCCAACAATACAACACTAGAAACAATACCAACACCCGCCATACTCCGCAAACTCCCAGACAACCCATACGAAACACCTAACAAACCAATCAATGCTAACGGAACATTAACCCCTGAAAAACCAAACCGTGACTGAACACGATACGAAACAAACACAATCAACCCAAACAACAGTACAGTGACAATAATAGCACTAATTAAATTTAATCTTTGACCTAAACTCCCCAAAATAGTAATAGCATACCGAATAACAACATCTGGCAACTCACGAGCAAAAAAACGAGAAAATACGGTACTCACAAACGATGGAGACGACCCCACAACCAAATAAGACCCACTAACACCACTAACACCAACCAAAATACTAATCAACAACTGTGAAAACAATTCCTTATCAAACAATCCTCTAACTTTCTCTTCAACAGATGAACGAGTACTCATACCCAAACAAAGAATAAATCCACCCATAAACCTTATTCAAAAACTCTTCCAAATTCAATTCAACACTTCTTCAAAAACAACCCACACAAACGAACTTCACACAATAGACTCACTCTCAACCCATGACTCATCTCCAACATCAATCCTCATCTCAGGAACCGCAGACTCTGCACGAACTAATACAACATTCTTATCTTCATCACGCTCTAAAACCGAAACCTCTAGACCTTCATTCGAAACACTATCATAAATCTCAACCTCACCATTTCGCAATCGAGTTACCATACTCAACCTACTCACTTAAACCCCAAAAAACATTTGATTCTATTTTCTAAACCTATCGCTAACCGTCAAGAATTCTAAGAATAAATATCTTTACGCAGTACCAGCCAAACTATTTGGCTCACACTTAAATTAACAATCCTAGAAAAATATAACATAAAAACAAACATAATGGTTTTGAATTGACATAATTATATTCATCAAATAAGTTTTTATATAAATAGAACAAAATAATATATAATGGAAACATTTCTTATCTTAATCACTCTAAGCCTTATTGCTGGAGCAATAGCTGGCTTCGGTGGGTCAAGTGCATTCATCCCAATCATCGCTCTTATACTGCTCACACCACTCACGACAACAGAAATATCAGGAACCGCAGCAACATCATTCTTCATCGCAACATTCTTCGGAACATATCTCTACTGGCGTTCAGGAAACCATAACAAAACAATCCTCATAATCCTCATTCCACCAGCCTTAATCGGAACACAAATCGGTGTTTACATAAACTCATTTATCAGCGCCGACGCATTCAACCTTATCATTGGAAGCATCGCAATAATCCTCGCAATTCTCCTCCTCCGCCCAATCATCCTTACAGAAATAGATACAATCAACATTAACACAGATGCAATCCACGGAAAACTACTACTCATAACCCTCGGACTAACTGTCGGTATCATCGCTGGAATCACAGGAATTGGTGGAATCCCACTCATCGTCCCCACACTCATCATTCTCAACATCAACCCACTCACAAGCATCTCAACAGGCTTCGCTGTTGCAACATTCAACACATTCATCACAAGCATTTCATACATCAGACAAGGAAACGTCCAATTTGAATATGTCTTCTATATCGGCATTCCATTCGCTCTCGCACAAACAATTGGCTGGAAATACTCACAAAAAGTAAACAAAACACACCTCAAAATTGGACTCTCTATCTTCAATATGCTTCTCGGTCTCTATATGATAGGGTCACTCTTTGTCTAATTCCACCAATAATACAAACCCATACTAACTGAATTCACATTCACACTACTCTCTTAAAGATATAGTTCAAATCCACACTACATTTTAACAACAGTATCCAATCTCTGCCATAGTCGAAGGGAACATAAACCACAACCCAAAATAACTTAACGCACAAATAATAACCAAGATAATTAACTGCCGTCTTGATATAGTTATCTGCTTCACACTATAAAAATAAAACACTCCATCTTATAAAACTTTTACTTTAAAAACTTCTTAATCCTCAAAAATAATAAATTAGAATAAAAATTCTAACAATCAATTCTCTCTTTCAACTGCTTCAGATATTTCAGCCAACTCTTCATTACTCACCTCAACAGCATCCCCAACAGATTCAATACCTTCCTCATCATCTGCTTCAATAGCATTTTCAACCGCCTCAACCGCTTCAGACACTTCTTCATCACTTGCCCCAATAACATCATCTTCAGCTGATTCAATTGCTTCAACCGCTTCAGCAACCTCTTCATCATCTGCCTCCTCATCTAACCCAAGCATACTCTTAATACTCTCTAAATTCATACTAATACATTTAACACGCAATCCTAAAGCAATTTATATTAACCTATCTGTCCCCAACCTAAAAACACATACATACTAATTATTCGAACCAACCATAACAAAACACATAAATACAACACACAAACACAGAAAACATGCTTTAACTCAACCGAAATGCTTTCTACAAACTAAACTAAAACAACCACACTCTAACAATCACTAAATATAGATTATATATTCATACTAAATTATTAAAAATATAATTAAATTTAGATTTTAGTACATATCTCTTAACTCACTTGAAGTACGATAAGTAAACTCATTCAATTCTTCTTCAACTTCAATAACATCAGAACAAGAGTTAAATTTTCTAGTAACTTCTTTTGCTGAAGGATTTAAATGTCCAACATTATAATCATGGTCTTCAGTAACTTTATGTACAAAAATAATGTTATACGTCGGACATTTCTCCGCAACTGAGCAAAAAGCTCTAAATGACCCATTCCTCCTATATACTGTTACACTTTGTATTTTCTTATATCGTTTACTTGAAGGCGGAGAAGATGCTTCTGAAATATTTGCTAACTTCTTTAGGAAACTTCGTTTATTACTTTTAGTAAGCGATTGAGAAAGAAACTTGTCACCAAATATAACTACTGTTTCATCTGAATTATCTCCAAGAGGATATTCATCATTTGAATAAGAATCAGTCATTTATAAAAATTTATAAAATAAATAAACTTCTAACAATCACTAAATGCCTCCCTAACTTCTTCTTCAGAGGCTCCTTCACCATCAAGTGCTTTATTAATACTTTCCTGAATTTCTTCAGTCAATTCTTCATCTGACATACTCTTTTGCTTCTGACTCATATGAATACATTTGTACCTAACCCCTAAAAAAGTATTGCGGTATAAATCTCAAATATAAATAACTCTACTGTCAATAGATACAAATTAACTTAAAAATCAAACAATAAAATTTAATGAACAATCAACTCTCTATCTCAAATTCTTCAGATAAATCTTTATTACTCACTCTAACAGTAAGCAATCTCAACTGATTCACTAACTCCCACAGCATCCACTCAATAGAAATTTATATTAACATATCTCTCCCAAACTTAAACCCAAAAACAAAATCACTATTAACCCGTATATTCATACACAATACTCAGCACATGACCAGACATATCATACGCAGGATGGTCACTAGCATACTCTAAAACATCCTCATACACTTCATAAACTGGAACAATATCACTCGTCGAACCAGTCAAGTTCACCGTAATAAACCGCCCACCATATGAAACACTAGCATTAGGAACCTGTTCAAAATCACTTGCAATATCTTCAATCGAAACCATACACAAGACAACACACTCAAACCAAAAAAGATTTTTGAATACAATTCGTCTACCTTTATCTTAACCCACCTCTAAAAATCTCTATAGAGTGTCTCCCAATCAGGAACTTCGACACCAGTACGAGCAACTACAAGCAACTTACCAGCAACCAACTCTACTGTTGGCTCTTCTTCCTCACCTACTATCATATCAAAACCATCTTGACGCACCAACCGACACTTCCCATCAACACGAACTACATACTCTCCAAGCATCGTACTATCAAGACACAAAAACTCAACATCCTCATCTAACTGAAGCCGATTTTCAACCACATCATCCTCGTTAACAAAATCAATAGTAATCATATCAGACAATATATGGCTCATAAGTAAAAAGATTACTACAAATTAGAAAAACAACACAGCAATTAACAGTCAAGAATGTCAAGTTTAATTATTAGCATTCTAATACTAATTTATTATTATCTTGGATTGCAGACTCAATATAAGATTTAAGTCCGTCTGTTGATTCTGCATCTAATATTTTATACTCTTCTCTAGCTTTGTTTTTAGATGTGTTCATCTGACCTTGGCTAATTTTCTTTTTCTCGTTCTTATGCCAAACCATGTTTACAACAGCAATACTAACATCTCCATCATCGATAACGAATCCAATTCCTCGCATTTTCTTCTTCTTGAACTTGCAAGACCCAGTAGTATAATTATCGGGTTGAACAGTCTTATGACCACCTGATTCACAAAATGTATTATGTAATTTTCCTATGAATTTCCTGTACTTTGAGTCATTACTCTCATAAAACTCTTTAACTAATGGATGTAGAATTAAAGCTTTCCTGTCTCTCGAAGATAAGTCAACAACCATATAAAATAAAAAGAAATAGTTAAGTAAAAGTATAACGGCCTACTTGTTACGCTCGGCCATCTCCTTAGCTTCTTCTTCGCCAGGAGTTTCTTCTAAAAGACCATCAACATCAACCTCATCAAAGAGGCTTTTCTCGTCACCGTGGTCATCAATTGCTTGACTCATAAATCATAATATATAGACCATACACTAAAGGCTTTCGTCATAGAAGACAATATATTATCGTCCATAACCCAAACTTTTTATATGTTGAGTGAAAATCGATTTCGAATATATTTCTACTTTTTGAGTATGGCACATCTATTCAAGAGATTGTTTAGACCACGGAAGCATCTTTTGTTTAAATATTCAGTCATCTATAAATAAAAGTTTAACAATCCATACACACTCAAATCAAAATACATATACCGACAGAATTCCAATATGTATATATGACTGAGCCGTCAACAGAAGATACAAGCGACATTAAAAACACATTATTAGACTTAGAAATCGGGTCTGAAATTAGCCGTATTGAGGCAGAATTTTGCACATATTTAAACTTCACCATCGATGAACAAAACACACGCAACACAGGTGAAATTGAACTTATTAACAACGCTCAAACAGGCGATGGGACTCAGTACATCATCGTAATTCAAGATACTATGTCTAACCTTATGCTTATCTCAACTGAAGCTGAGGGTGAAGCAATTAAAGAACACCACGGAGCAATAACTGAAGTGAAATTAAACAATAATTCGTAACATATTTTATTATCACTGCTCTTCAACAATCATTAATTCAACATCCTCAGCGCCAAGTAAATCCTCTTCATCATATTCTGAAACATTAACTCCATCAATAATAAGAGAAGCGTCACTATTCTTTATTGTCATAAATCCACATATGTAGTTCTACGCTAAAAAATTTTTCTTGAACTAAACCAGTTGTAATTAACTTACTTAATATCAACCGTTTTTGATTGACTTGTGCGATTTTTCAGGTTTCGTCGGTTCGTCAGGCAAATGATACCCATGGTCTTCAATTACTAACTCTTCAAACAACTCCCGCTCCATACGGAACGGTTGAGGGTTCTTAACTGCCTCATCACCCACTTTAATAAGCTTCACATACTGATTTTCAACAATATCAGGATTAAACGATTCATACTCTTGCACACAACTAAGAATCCGAAGAAACTTCCACCCATCACCAACTTCGTATATATGACCTCGTTCAAGCTTCATACTATACTCATACAAAACAAACACTATCACTTATGTATTGTGTTTCAAACCTGCGAGTTATAAAAATCTCAACTATCAACAACACCAGCCCAATTTACTGCCATCCAACCACCAAAACCAACAGCACTAATACCAACATATAACGCAATAGATTGCAACACTAAAACCATTTCAACTCCTGAAACATTCAAAAACAGTAAAGCCACAATTAACCCAATAAATTGAAACACAGAAAGAATATTCTCTGTCATACTATCAACCCCCTCTTCTGAATTTGATTCAGCACTCATATACAATACTACCACAAACAAACCCTTAAAAGTACTCATCAAAAAACCAAAAACATATAATATTATAGAAACAGTTTTCAAATAAGATGGTGAAAACCAAACACAAAAAGTTAACTCAAATCTTCGATGACACACCTGTTTGGGGAGCTGTGATTTTTGGCTCAACTGCAAAAAATGAAACAGATTTCATTAGTGATATTGACATAATGACATTCTCTGACGAACCATTATCTTATAATGAATATATGAACTTATATATGTCTTTAACAGATACCTTAAATAGAGATGTTGACTTAGTTGACTTCACAACAGCAAAAAATCCTCTACTTAAGTCTGTTCGAAGAAACCATCGTATACTCTATGGAAATAAAGAAGACATACTACACAAACTCAATACTGAAATCACAGATGAGAAAGCTTATATAAAAGATAAATCCGACATACCAAACTCTCAAATATAAATAAGTATTAATCTTCTTTTAATTCTTCTAAACTCTCTTCAACTTCAGATTGCGTTGGAATATCACTCAACTCATCATCTTCAGCATCAAGTTCAACTTCTGGCTCATCAGCAAAAATTGAATTTCTTTCATCACTCATATACCTACATTTGTTCTTCTCCACTAAAACACCTTGCTAAAAGAATCTATGAGTCCACCCCCACTCTAATAGTAGTTAGTAATACATATTGAAAATCAATTACAGCCGATTGTGGTAATTAGTAAATTTATAAGTATTGTCATCCTTGGGAAGTACAGACACTAGAATCATTTCATTTCCTTTGACTGCAAAAAACAATCGAGCTAAAGATTTCCCAACCCATTTTCGATAAATAGTATATCCTTTTACTTCATCAACTTTTTTATATTCACTACTAAGTCGAGGGTCTCTAGACCCAAGTTTACAATTAGTTTTAATGTCTTTAAACTTCTTTTTGATTCGCTGTTGATGACTATTTCCAAAGTTATTTTTAATATCTTCAAATGCGCCTTCTTTATACTTCACATCTGAAATTCCTGTTGGCATAGATAAAAATAAAAACTAGATTCGTTCAATAAGCTCATCAATATCACCACTGGATTCTTCATCTTCAATATCCTCCATTCTCTCATAGACAACTTCCCGTTCAAGTTCTGTCATTTCATCGTCGCCTTCTTCGATTGCTTGGCTCATATACATACATTTGCACCCACTCCCTAAAAAGCCTTGCGAAAGATGGTACATATTCACCCAACTTCAATTTTAATTAATACAAGAATATGCATATCGGTAAATTATAGCTATGAATCATTATTCCTTTATTCTCGTTGTGTATACTATCGAGTATGCAAGAAGCAGAAGCCAAGCAGATTGTACGGTCAATTGATACTCTCTCGGTGAGTAGTGTTGAAACGATGCAGATACGGTCATCATATAAGTCACAAACACGGACATAAGCCCACGCAATTTTAATCGAAACACGCTCGCACGATTATTACAACAGACCGAGTGTTCGACTCATGGGTAAACGAGAATGGATTCTATGTGCAGATGAGTTAATTTACAAATCTATATAATTAACCAATCCCAACCCAACTTCCGTCTCCTGCATAACATCCTGAAGATTGCTTGTTAGGAAATTTACTCTCTTTCCCAAATTGAACAAATGGAATTGTACCATACTTTTGGACAAAAACTTCATCACCAAGAACAGTAGTACGATAATACGTTATGTGATACTTTAATTGAGTGCTAAAAATACAATCACCTTTTGAAACATTTGTATATTCCGACTGGTCTCTTGTAATTTTGATAACCATAGGTTCATTATTATTTGCATAATCTGTAGTTATAAACCAACCTTCAGTCCTGTTATTTATTGTAACTTCTGTATACTTTTCTTTAACACCATCTGTACTATCTCTCTTAGGCGATATTTTTATACTTTTCTTTTGTGTCTTCGAAGTCATATCTAAATTATGAATATTCTGGTTTGAGCGGACTGTAATGATTCTATCATTTAAAGAAAGGTCATCTGAAAACGTCGCACTTCCAATATAAGTTGTACCTGTGTAATTCTCATTTAATTCAACTTCTTCTCCTGCATAGTTAATCACCTTTATGTTCTCATTTATTCCAACATATGCTTCACTAAAGAGCATAGTTGGCATAATAGAAAAGCCCACTATAAATAGTAAGAATACTGTACTTGATGCAATAATTCCAATATTGCTTTTCTGAAAAACGTGCTCCTTCTCGATATTTTTAAGAGTTTTTCCATTATACCATTGAGTTACAATTTCTTCAACAATACGAAGGACAGAAAAAACAAAAAATAGTGCAAAAATTACATCTTTTAACCCTGAATTAAGGCTTAATGGGCTTACAGAAGGATTTGTGTTATTTGCAAGAGCTATCATAATCCAGACTGTCAAGAGAGAAAATAAAATATATATCACATCTCTAAATCTCATATCGGACGACTTATGAACCCATCCCTAAAGAAATATTTGGAACAGTAAAAGAAGTATAGGATTAAGTAACTACACTTCGTTTATGAAACGGCGAAAATTCATTAGCTCAATAGCAATAACAACAGCACTTGCAGGATGTTCAACAGATAACCTACCGAGTCCACCAGACACAGAAAATGATGAAACGACGCCCTCAAATAATTTTACCCAACCGAACATAACTGTAACTGATTTTTCTTATGATTGGAAAACAGGGGAACAGATTATAACAGTAAATGTTGACCTAAACGGATATAATAAAATCACTCTCAAAGATTCAGGGAAAGTAATTTCTAATTCAGGAGAGTATAATATATCAATATCTGACTATGAGACTTCTGTTATATTTTATTACCAGAAAGACGGTAATCGAAGACAGGGGATTGTTAATATAGATTCTGATGAAAAGCTTTCTGCTATAGAAAAAAGCTCACAATTACGACTACTTCAAGTTAATGCAACAAATGGAATAAAGAAAATAGAGAGGGAAAGCGAAGTAGAATATACTGAGGAACAGAAGTATTCATGGGGTAATGGAAAATTCTATTCTATTCAGATTCAGCAACGACTTTATGAATATTATAAAAATCGACAGCGAGTTCCTGAGTATGGTGCATATGGAGCTGACCCATACGATAAATCAATAATTCAAGGTATAGTAGATGAATTCCAGTCTCTTGGAAATAATACAAATGAAATCGTAAATGAACTCTTACAATTCGTCCAGAGTATGGAGTATACACAAGATTCAGTTGCAACAGGATATAATGAGTATCCTAAATTCCCTATTGAAACCTTAGTTGAAGATGGAGGTGATTGTGAAGACACAGCAATCCTATTAGCGAGCATTCTACAACAAATGGGTTATGGAGTCCGTCTAATTCTTCTTCCTGATGATAATCATATGGCACTTGGAGTTGCAGGGGATGAAAGCGTCTCAGGAACATATTATAAAGAGAATGGAACTCGATATTATTATGTTGAAACGACAAGCAAGAATTGGAGAATTGGTCAGAAGCCTGATAATATCACGGGAACAAATGCTGAACTTAGGAAAATTATTGGCCATCCTACCTTACGAGGGCTGATTAATCCTGATGGATTAACTGAAGGTGGAGCACCACAATATAACGTCCGAATAGATAATTTAACAGGGTATCCTGCAGAATCAGTTAGAGCTAAACTTGAATATAAATCAAAAGATGGACGTACTATCTCTTCCAAACAAGTTAATGTTGGAGATTTGAGAGGAGAAGAAACTCATACGGAAAAAATATGGTTAGCCCCACCACCGAAAGAAACAGAAGTCCAACTCAAAGTGACATTATACGAGAGTGGACATATCCACGATGAGATGACTTCTGAATTTGTAACTCAGGAAGATTCAATTGGTAACAAATAGGAGGAAGAGATTAAGTCAAGTCACCCACGAATTTCTAGAATCAAGTCACCACTTGGGTCATCAGCCTTTATATTTAAGTCTCTACCAGTAGGTACGGGTTCATCAAGAGAGTATTCTAAGTCGATATATACATTTGATGACATAACCTCAATTGACTCACCAACATATTCCTTTCCACAGACATATACTGTGAAGTCATCTGGAATATCTTCAAACCATACATTCACAAAATCCGTTTTAGAATCGCTATCTAAATGTTTTCTCTTACCAACCGAAATATTATCCCGACCACTTATTAGTTGAACCATACTTGATTATATGTGTTTCATCCTTTAAAATCCACCGTAGAATACTAATCATAGACCACGAATTCATAATTATGATGCGAATTGCAGTATCTGAATATATGATATAGTTTATTTATGAAAGAATTTTGTAGCCATTTGAAACTCCACTTGAATTAACTTACTCTCGTGTTACAATAAGAATTTGTATTCGACGCCTTGGTAGACGAAAACGAGTTCTATGTCAAGTTCAACTAAACTGACTTACGGCATATTTCCCTACACCAACAAACCAGCCAACGATAAAAGCGGCTACGAAGAAAGGGAGGTTAGCTACCTCCATAAGGAATAACACATATAAGGGTCGGTTCTCTCCTGCTGCCTTTACTTCACCTGGTCTATATCGAGGCCAATTATATGCATATCGGAACGTTCCAGTTAGGTTCGTAACTGTGTTCATATTCAAAATTAATAGCCCAAAAGTATAAAAATGCTATCCCTGTTATCGGGTGTGGACTTGATTACAGTTAGGGCAACTCGCTCCTGTAAATTTGTCTGCTGCAAACCCACCGAATTTATATCCTGCATATATTCCAGGTGGGATGATGAATGGAGCAAGGACAAATCCCGCACCCATAGTTGCAACTCCAA